>Ga0314774_1000244_pt1 | contig 48842 bp, 25 predicted proteins | sample MetaGCBIA2018_FD_204515 | JGI IMG/M metagenome (GOLD analysis project Ga0314774, IMG submission 204515) | Cryopeg brine microbial communities from Beaufort Sea near Barrow, Alaska, United States - CBIA 2018 | ecosystem: Environmental > Aquatic > Marine > Coastal | place: USA: Alaska | collected... | reverse complement strand
CTCAGGTAGAGGTCACCGGCAGCACCTGCCTGACGCAAAGCCCCCGAAAGCTGCACGCTCATGGCCTGGGTAGCCGACCCTATATCACCTTGGGTATTGGCCAGGTACAGATCATGCGCCTTGATATTGTTGACCCCGGCTTGCGCCGCTATTGCGCCATCAACGATCAGACGGACATCATCATTGGCCGAGGCTATTTCACCGACCGTCAATGAGGAGGCCGATTCGATAAAGATGGAATCACGGGCGGCCACATTGAGCGCGCCGGAGGTATCAACCTTGATCGGATCAACCTGTTTGACCCTCAGAGTGACCTCGCTGTCGGTAACAACAGTGGAAATATCACCCGGTCCAGCCGACAGCAGCGCAGACTTTTGTTGATTGGTAATGGTTGCCGTATTGTCACGCGGCACACTGAAAACCACATCTGCCAGGTTCTTGCCAACGCTCCCGCTATTGGCCAGCAAATGAATATTCGAGGAAACGATGTTGGCCTCACGATCGGTCAACTGCCCCGCCGCATCGGCACTCAAGGCCGCAGCGGAAATACTGATATCCAGCTGGCTCTGCTTCCAGGTCGAGCCTTCGACCATCTTGGCATACCAGCTGCTGGCAGCATCAATATCCAGCCGGAAGCTGTCGTCGTAGGCGCTGGTCAACAGAACACCATAGTCGTAGCCAACCAAGGTGCCTTTTTGTTCCTGACCAATTGCATCGGCCACATTGGCGTAAGTATCCGGCGTAGCAACCTGATCAACGAACCAGGCGTCCAGTGCTTGGTACTCAGCTTTCACCCGCGCTGTCAGCTGGGTAACATCCGACGTGTTGTAACGGATCTTCATCGCATCCAGATAAACCGCATCAATCGCAAAGCCACTGTCACTGGCGTCAGCCAGGCGCTGCTTGAGCATCCAGTAGGTGTGGTACTTGCTGTTGAATTGATTTTCATAGGCCGTCACGGCACGTTCGCCGGCAGTGCCATTGAGCAGGTTCAGGGAATCCCATACCGAGGCCTCATAGGCCAATTCCTGCTCCGACTTCTGTTGCTGACCAAGCGCATTGGTCAGGCTGCCATTACCCAATCGAAGAACAACATTGTCATTGGCCTCGATGCGCTCAACCTGCAGATCACCCGTAGCCTGGGAAACCACAATATCGTTAGCTGCGTGCAGAGAGACCGCTCCAGTAGAGGCGATATTGACGAAGTTGTAGGTTGCCGGGTCACCCAAGGCACCCAGACTACCGATACTGCCCGACAGACTGGTGAGGTCGATGGTGTTGGCCGAAATCAGCGTATTGCTATTCTTGGCGACAATGCTTCTGTCTGCGGTTCCTACGATGCCGTATCTGGCCGAGAGCTTATCGATGACCAAAGCCGAGCCCATGGCCGTAGCATTGAAATTCACTGAGCCATTATCCGATTGCAAGGAAAGCTCGTTGGTGGTGATCGCCAACGAATTTGCGCTGCTGCCGATGTCACCGTTGGCCTGAATACGGGTGATACCAGAGGTGATCGATGAGGCACTGGATGCCGTGAAACCGGCATCGGTAACGATGCTACTGATACCGCTTGGATTGTAGATATTGCCGGTCAGTTGGATCGGAGCACGGGAGTCGACGCCGATATTACCCTCTGCCACGCCGTTGAATTGAAAGAGGATCGAGTGATCCGCCTTGACGTAGGTATGAGCATCCATATCCATTCGGGTTGGGATGCGTACAGTGGGGTCAGCATTGGTCAGCCCGGTGCCGTAATAGGTGCTGTAGCTGATATTCCAGCCGAAACCAGTGACGGACTGGCTACCATAGTCATAGGTCTGCTTCAGATATTGCGCAGCGACGCCGCCGGAGCAGGCCTCGGGCTTGAGGGCACAGCTGGTAAAGTAGCTGGTCTCGGTATTCCAGTCCGTGGTGTAAACCCAGTCGCCGACCGTGGTCGGATACTTCGACAGATAGCCATCTGCCGGACGGGTATAGGATCGACCGACGGTGGCACCTTCGCGAATATAGTACAGCTGCCCGGCAAGCGGGTTGTAGTTCATGCTCGACGTGGTGCCAGTCCCGCCATAATTACCCTTGAATATCGACGATTTGGGATCGAGATGCGATACCGCCCAGGCATCGGTCTGATACTGACTGATCTGATTACCCGGGTTGTGGATATACCATTGCGACACCGTGCTCGACTTGTTCAAATCGGTAATGCGGATCACACCCGTGGCATCATCCCCAGCGCTCAGCCTGCCAATATTCAGCTGAGTATTGGAGTCGTTGTTGATGGCGATCTGGCCCAGTCCATCCTTGACGATGATCTTGCCGTCCGCCCCGGTCGAGGAGATAGCCGCGCGAATGGCTACATAACCGCCGCCGCTGACCGGCACATCGTCAATTCCCAGCGTCCCTGAGCCAACGTCGTACTTGAGCTTGATGTCCGAAGTACCTGCGGTTTTGGCAATATCGAACGTATAGGTCTTGTTCACATAGAAATACGGGTTGAAGTTCACCAGCCAGGGATACGGCTGATAAGCTGGATTGATCACCCGCAGGGTTTTGGTTTCTCCGGGCGTCAGGCTGATGGTGTCGCCTGCCGACAGACCTGTATCTTTGACAAACTGCTGAATCTTGCCATCGAAACCAGCGCCCACGTTGACCGACCAACTGTTGTCCGTACCCACCACGATGGCGCCGTTGATGTCCAGCCGCTTGGCGTTGATGATGACCTTGTTGGAGATGATCGAGGTGCCGGTCGAACCGAGCTGACTTTTCACCTGAGCGTAGCTTGCGGTTTTCGTTAGCCTGTTCTGGTAATCAAGCACCGGCTGGAACTTCCAGTATTGCCCACCGCGCGAGCTGTCGTTCGTGGCCATGAGGAACAGCACAGGATTCGCCCCGTTATATTCCGCAGCATCGCTGAAGCCCCAGTTGAAATTGATGTTCATCTCGTCGTAGCCGTAGGACGACGACTGGTAGTAGGGATTCTGAACACCACCGATGCTCAGGGCGCGACCGGTAAACCAGTCGTTGAATGCAGAAGCGCCGGTGGCGCTTATCGCCGTGGAATACTTGTCGTTCAGATAAAACTGCACGAAGTCCGTGGCGTCTGCAGGCTTCCACTGACGAGTGTAATTGACCAGCGAATCGGGGTCTCGTCCATAGGTTTGCTCAAGGTTCGGGTTATTCAGCAGCAGGCTGCCGTTCTCTACATTGAGGTTGACCGCATTCGCCTGAATCAGCGATTGCTGAATCAGGTCCCCTTCGGCTACCGCGATATTTACGCTCGACAGCAGGTTGGTGATGTTGCCATTGACGATGACGTCTGCGCTCTTGAAATTCGCCCCGGTCGGTGCGTGATTGACGTAAATACCGGATTGGCTGCCCGCCTGCTCATCAATAAAGGCACTGCCCAAATTGGCGCCGCCGGTGACAAATACATTGCCCCCGGTCTGGTTGGCTATCTCCAGATTCGCCAGCATCAGGTGGCGGTCGGACAGGTTGTCGATGCTAATATTCGCATTGCCCTTGGCAGTAAAGGTGGGCGTGACGCCGGCTGCCATGGTGATAGAACTCGCCGTCAGACTGACATTGCCCGCTGAAGCCCGGACATCGGCCACCTTGATAGCGAAGTTTTCCTGTGGCGAGAGGTCATTGACGATAGCCGACAGAAGCACCACCTGAGTCTGCAGCTCGTTGATCTCGTTCGCATAGGGATTGCTACCGACGCTGGTTATGCCCGTGCTGTCTGTGCCCGTGCTAACACCGGTCCCTGCGCCATTGCCGTCACCCAGGGTGGTGCCCTCGGTAACCGCCTCTGTCGTGCTCCAGGCTTGCAGCTCGGCGATCTGAGCATTCAGATCGTCGATATACACCTGAAGTTCGGCGCGCGACGAGTACTTGGCCGCCTGCTGCTCGGCAGTGCCGTAACGATAGAGTTGGCGGGTAATGCCACCGGCCTGATTGATACTCACTGACTGATAGGCGTATTGACCTGCGGTAACACTCCCGCTGCCAGCAAAGTTGAGGACGTTGCTCACCGCCTTGTTGCTTGAGCCGAATGTGTTCTCGGTGCTGAACAGTTCAAGGTAGGGATTCTTCTCGACACCGGTCCCTCTGGCGCTGAGTGCACCCTCAATCGCGCCGATAGCCACATGGCCATCGCTACCGATCGCAAAGCTGTCGCCGAAGGTTACATTGTTGCTCAGAACGATATCGCCTTCAGCGTCATTACCGGCAGGGATCGGCACCGCTGTCCAGTTGTAGATATTGCTGCGGGCGTCGGCAACCAGCTGGTTCTGATTCAAGCCATCGGAGCCACGACCGGCAAACACGCTGATCTGATCGTAGGCATCAATCACAATATTGTTGCCCAGCGTTACGCTGTTGGCGACATCGATATGCACGTCCGACACGCCACCGGCGACACCAGCCACTGCCCACACGCTGACATCGGCCTCGGCCGCCGCACTACCCCGTGAATAGGTACCCAGTCCTATCTTGCCCCAGGCATTGCGCAACTGCACACCGTCACCCAGGGTAACCTGGTTACGCGCCAGCACATCGACATCCGACTCCGCGCCAGCACCCTGCAAGGCACCACCCACTTCGATCACAGCCTTGTCATAAACAAAAAACTCGGTGCCTGCATCCAGCGTAATGCCATTGCGATAACCTTCGTACAGCCAGGCCAGATCGGAAATTTTCAGTACCGCACTCTCGCCAACCTCTACCGCCGCCAGCAAATGCTTGATGTTCTGGCTGGACAGGGCCGCCGTACCGTTGGCACCACCGCCGCCGGCGCCATACACGCTGGTGGTGTAACTGGAGTCCCAAGGCGTTTGAATCTGCCGGGCCTGATTCAGTGCATCAATATCAATATCCAGCGCATTCAGGCTGACGTTCTGACCCAACACCACCTTGACGTTGGTATCGACCTCCACATCCGAAACAGCGCCTGAGCCGCCCACCACGGAAACCGTGGTCGAGTCAGTACCGGCAAAAAAGTTGACTTCATTACTGGCGCGGATGATCACGTTCCCGGCGTCAATCGGTACTGTGCGGTAGCCGCTGTACCAGTCATCTACCAGCACCGCTGCCGCATAGTTGCCGTTGGCGTGATCGCCCGCCTCGACCACGGCTTCCGCCGCACTCCCGGAAACAAAACCGCCACCACCGGCGGTCGTGAACGACTGGTTTTCATTCTGGCTGCTGGCATCCAGAATCAGATTACCGGTGCGCTCAAGAGTGGCATTCGGATCCTTGCCGAACTCAACTCGAGTCGAGCTGAAAGACTCCGCCAGGCCAACCTGATAGCCGCCGGCAAAGGCACCAATAAAGTAACCATCAGCATCAGCGATCTGTACGCCGGTATGCCGGGCGTACACTTCGAAGTCGGCATCCGGGATGGAAACATAATTGCCAACCCTGGCCACTGACTGCGCATTATTGCTCGCGCGAGCTTCGGCGCCGGCCACACCCAACATCAAGCCACCGGAGGCCGCGAATGCAGCAGCATGCGCCGCCTCATAATCGGCATCGGATCCATCGCCGACTTCACTGCGAACCACCACATCACCGCTGCCGGTGAAGGTCACACCATCGGCCACGGTCGCCCGTGCTTCGGCGTCGGTCATGGCGTAGGCAAAGGAGCCACCCATGGAGTAGCCGCCGGAGACCGTCACACCGTAGGCGCTGGAGTAAAGCTCCGGCACCACCTGCGCAGACAGACTGAGCAGCCCGCTGCCGGTGCCAATGGTGCCAAACAGCGTGGCATTGGCATGTGAGTTGTCGTGGGCATCAGTCACCACGCCCTGAATGCCCGCAGAAATACCCCCGGCCAGGGAAAACGCTGTGCTCTTGACCAGACCAGAGCTGTTGGCGCTGACGGTCATGTTGTCATAGCCATCGACCAGCTTGCCGGTCTCGCCCAGCCAGGCATCCACCTCGCTGGCCTTTTTAACGTAGCCGTAGCTCACCCCAATCGCGGCGCTCCCCAGATTGACGTTAAGGGAACCGTCCGTGGCCGAGTCCGGCCGGCCAGGATCGACATCACCCAGGCGCAGCTCGGTGGTATCCATGGCCGTAACGATCAAATCACCCGTATCTGAACCGCTCGCCGCGGAGACGCCGGCGACGACCCGGTTGGCCGCACGGATATCCACATAGTTGACCACCACACTGATGCCGCCCAGGCCAATGACGACCGACTTGGATTCACCGGCAGCATCTTCATCGGACACGTTCTCGATCGTGGCACCCACCACCACATTGTCAGCCGACAGAGTGCTGTCGACGGTGGCAATACTCATGTCATACATACGTGTAATGCCGATCACGCCAGCAATACCTGCCGCCGAGATTTGCGCCGCGCCCAACAATTGATTGTTATGCAGCAAGGCACGACTGTTCACATTCAGGGTATCGACGTCGATCACGCCACCGGAGATCCGCGCGGCGGTGACACTTTCACCCGACAACTTCAGTGACTTGCCGGCATCGGTGGCCGTAGTAGACGGTGCTGAAGTGCGCTCGAGGGTTGCGCCGGACTCTGACTCGATGGCGGCGACATCATCGCTGGACAAATGCGTATTGAAGCTCGCAGTGTCCGCCTGCAAAACAGAGTTTGCCACGTCCCGTGACACGTCAAATTCGTCTTCGGCATTGGTGCCATCATCTGCGGTGGTATCACCTTGACCAAAGAGCGCAACACCAATGCTGATCGCCGCGCTGAATTTGCCCGCTGCACCGGCGATACTGGTCAGATCGGTCTGACGCTGCGAGGTGGCATCGATATCCAGCAGACCCGCCTTGATATCCGCGCCCACCACTTCACTCACCACCTGAGTGCGTCCCAGCACCACGTTGGCGACGGCGCCAATACCTACCTTGGCACCCACACCTACCCCTAGTGCGAACTGTCTGGCATCGAGAATTTCCTGCGCACTGAGGACCACACTGGTCGCATCAGCGACGCCGTCCTTGCCGCGAATTCGGGTGCTGTAACCGCCAACAACAGGCTTGCCAAAAATGCCGGCTCGCGTCTCACCATGAAATTCAGTGACATCGATCATTGCCGCTGCGCCAAAACCTGCACTGATGCCTGCGCCAAAAGCATGGCTGTTGACGTTCTCCAAACGCTGGGCATCTACTGTCAGGCTGCCGACATTGACCAGAGTGGTGCGCGTATCCGCTGCGTCATCAAGGTCGTTACCGATCAGCGCCTTACTGTCGCCGCCGATAATATTCACGGCAAGGCCAAAGCCAACTCCAACCTTGCCACCGATGCCCACGGCACCGGCGGCCACATTGGCTTCCTGGCGACGGTCCGAGCTGACATTCAAAGTGTTGGCGGTAAGGGTTCCGCCACGCAACCATGCTCGTGTGGTGCCCAGTTGTTCGGTAATCACCACCGAGGCCGCGCCGCCCAGACCGCTACCACCGGCACCCACTCCGGCGGAAACCGCCTGAGCTACTTTCGAGCTATTGCCACTGATTGTGGCCGCATCAGCGATCACTGTGCTGTTAGCGATAGTGGCTTTGGCCGACTTTTTCTGACTGTTGGTGGCGAAGCCGCCGACGCCTGAATTCTTGCCCGAGATGGCGATGCCCGCCGAAACAGCGAGACCCGCTTCGTGTGCGTTGGCACGGACCAGCACATCAGCACCGCCCTGGTTGCTCACACCGGTATTGATCACACTGTTGTTGATGCTTGCGGTGGTTTCGTTGGATGAGCTATTGGTAGCCACATTGACGCTGATTGCCAGCGACTCGGCACCCGCGCCACCCACGGTAATTGCTTGCTGCTTGGTGCGGCTGGTAGCGTTAACCGCCAGTCCGTCGACGCTTTGCGTAGATTTGTCCAGATTGAGCAAGGAAAAACCGGTCGTGAGTGCGTCGCGGTCGACCGGACTGGCATTGGTATCGTCACCGTCGTCCTCGGCCTGACCCGAGGTCGACAGGTCCGGCAGCGTGCCGTAATTGGCCAGCGCTCCGCTATCTACGGTCATGCTCGCACCTTTGCCTTCGGCAATGACGTTGGCATTGTTGACGGACGCAGAGGTGTTGCCGTACTCCAGCGCAGTCGCTATCGCCACTGCCCCGGCCCCGTTACCCAGACCGATACCCAGTGCGCCACTGCCAACCAGGTTTTCGCTGTACGCGTCGGCATTGACCAAGACACTGTTCCAGGCCTTAACGCTTGCACCTTCTGCGATACGTGCGCTGACATCACCATCAACAATGCCGGTACTCACTGACCCGGCTAGTGCGCTCTGCTTGGGTGAGGCCGCGACCCCGGCGCTGATGCTCAGCAGCCAGTTGTCACGTGCGGCATCGACAATCAGATCCTGCACCTTCAACGTAGTGCTACCGACCGAGGCGTTGTCGCCGAGTACGGCCGCTTTGACATCCGAATCGACCCGATTGGTCGCCACGGCGATGCCACCGGCAGAGCCGCCGCCAGAGCCTGTGCCCATCCAGGCAGTCGATACGCTGTCGGTAAAATCATACGCCTGCACGGTGACCGTGCCGCCTTCGGTGGCACTGGCATCAGTGCTGCGATTAGTGCCTACATCCTTGATCGCCGCTTCGACCAGCTGATCCACATTGTTAACGCCGATCGCGCCGGCAAAGGCCAGCCCGTCACCAGTGGTTGCGCCGATGGCAATGGCATTGCCGACCAGCAGGTTGTGGTCATTGGAAGCGCCACTGGTAGCCTTGACCAGCACATTGCCAGAGGCCTGCAAAGCGGTGTTGGCGATATGCGCCTTGGTCGAGTGCTCGTCGGTGCCGACCAGATTCAGCGCGACCGCCAGACCGCCGGCTTGCCCCGTGGAGCCCGCTATACCGACTGCGACTGCACCGGCGACGTTGACCATGTCCATGTCATTGGTCGCGGTAACCGCTACCGTCTCGGCATTGATGCTGCCGCTGTCTGCACCGTCCCAATCGCCGATTTCCGCAACGACGCGGTTATTCAGGCGGTTGACCGCAACCGAACCCACCCCTGCATATTTGCCGGTACTGACGCCGACGCCAATGGCCACGGTATATAACAGGGAGTTGTCGCGCGCGTTGACGGCCACATCGGCCGTGCTGGCTGCGCCCTGATTGATGTTGACGTCCGCCATACGCGCGGATGTATCGCTCTTCACATCGGCGTGGGCGTAGGAAATGCCCAGATTACTCTTGCCGACCTGCACCACACCGGCCACGGCGATGATGCGCTTGCCGGCCGATCCGTAAGCGTAGGACGACTCGCTGCCATCTTCGGCTGTGAATATATTGGTATTATCAATGGCATCCGCGCCGCTGAAGTTGTAGTCGCTGTTGAGCGTGCTGCTACCAAGACCTGCCAGCAGGGTGTCCAGCGCGGCATCGTCTTCACCACTGGCATTGACGTGAAGCGTCTGCACGCCATTGACGTCGGTTTTACTCACCAGGGCTTTGGTGTCGGCACCAATTGAACCCACCGCAAAGCTGCCGGTAAAGCCCTGTGAATTCTCAACGCCGCCGTTGTAACCGCCACCTGCAGCACCGATGCCGATCCTGTTCACTGCACTGGCAGAAACAGTCAGGCTGTCAAAGTCGGTCAGGGTACTGCGAGCCCCGTCCACTCCGCTGATCACGGCCTCCACGGCGGAACCGCTGTAGACATCTTCGTTATGGGCCGTGCTCAGTACATTGTTAGCATCCGGATTGATCCCCGGCAGCATGGCGCTCGGGTCATTGATCTCGGCAAAGGTAATGGCCAGCCCGCCACCTTTCTTGCCGCCCAGATAAAGAGAGCCGCCACCCACACCGATATGGGCGTTGTTGTAGGCAGATACTTCCAGGCTGTCATCACTGTCGTCGTTGGTGCTGATCGAACTGTTATCGATACGCGCAGAAGTGCCATCGTAGATTTGTGCCCCCGAGATCGACAGTGCACCGTTGTTGCTGTTCTGGGTATTCTGCGCCGAGCTGGTGACTGCCAGCGCCAGCGCCACGGACGTTAGCTCGCCGCCATGCAGCGCCTGTACCTTCACATCACCGGCATTGGAAATCGTCGTGTTCTGTATCCACGCCAGGGAGTCGTTGAAGCTGATCTGGTAGGCGATGGCACCGGCGATAGTGTTCTGATTGGACGGTGAGTTAGCTCCAAGCTTGGCAATGGCTGCGCCACCCGATGCCGAGGCAGAAATCACTTTCTCCAGCGCCTGCACCGTTACATCAACATCGGCGCCAGCCTTGCCACTGATGATCGCGTTGTCGATAAGCGCCTTGGCATCGAGGTTATTGACCGACACCGTAAAACTGCCGGCAGCAGCAAGGCCGGTCTTGTTGGGGTCAACAGCCGGATCACCACCTGCCGGCGGATTGGCCGGGTCGTTCGAACCATCACCAGCCGCACTGCCAATCGAAGCGGCATCCGAACCTGCGACTGCGCCGTTGTAGCCGTCGGCCGCCTTCTTGCCTAACTTATTCCACCAGTTCTCGAACTGCTCCGCCTTTCCCGGGTCATTATTGGGCTCAGTGTTAACGGCACCCGCAACGGCCAGTGAGCCGTTGGTGCCTGCACTGCGCGCCCGTACTCGAACTTCGTTAGCCACGATACCGCGCGGGTCCGGCGCAGGCGTTGTCGGCGCGTTAGGGGCAGGCTGCGAACCATTTTTGAAACTGACTTTGGCCTGCTCGCCGCTGTTGTCGCCGATGAACGCTTTGGTATCGCCCTGGGCTATATTGATCGCCACTGACAGACCCATGGCCGATTCATCAGACTTGTTGAATGCACCCGATGCGGCCCAGTTGCCAAAGTCATGATCGGCCAATACTTCCAGCCCAGTGGTACTGACTTTTGCCTGATTGCTTAGCGACGCATGGGTGAGCGATTCGCTGTTAAGAATCGCCATGACGCCGTTGAATCCCAGGCCTTTGCCCGAACCGGAAGACGGGGTGATCAGAAAGTGACGCTCGTCCGTGTGCGCCGCAATACGCACATCACCCAGTGTTGTCAGCGTCGAAGCACCGATCCCGGCAACGGCAGTCGCTGTCTGCTGGACAAAACTGATACTGCCGCCGACGGATTTACCCTTTTCATTGGTGCCATTACCGTTCGGCAAGAGCCCAAGGGTGCCCAGGTTGCCGGCAAGGTGAACGCTTTCATTGAGGTTGTAGGCTTGCACATCCACCGAACTAATGAAGTCGAAGCTGTAATCAATGGTTTTGAAAGGGATCGTGGTATCAAAAATAGCGGGGGCTTCGAGATTACCGGCAACCACCCGGCCTGCAGACCAGCCAGTCGTACCCGTGGTCGTGAGTTTGACGTTATCGCCGATCCAGGCCTTGGTATCCAGATCGTTCACGACCACATTAAGCGAACCCCCCGTAGCAGAGTTATCTGCTGACGTGCCCGCATTGGCAAAGGAAGAAAGAATATTGTTCTGCATTCCACCGATGCCGTTGAACTTGTTCAGCACATCAGAGAAAGAGTCCCACGTGTCATAGCTGCTGCTGATCGGCACTTTTTGCCGGGCCAGAACACCCACATTGGCCGCTGAAATTTCAACGTAATCGCCGATTTCAGCCACGGCATCGCCACTGTTGATAGCGAAATTCAAGGCGACGGCCAGGCTCTTTTCCGACGAGCCTGTCTGGTTACTGCCCGTGGTACGGCTGCTCGGCGAAGCCACTGCGGCCTCAGCCGACGTGCGCCATGCGCCCTCGTCATCGCCATGGGCTGCATTGTCGTTGCCGCCGGCAATTGAGGCGTTATCCGTACCGAGATCAATAGCACTGGCCAGCAACAGGTTGCCGGTGGAGTTGATCTTCGGCGCTGTGGCCTGTCCAGCAATGTTGTTACCCAGAAAAGCATAGGCTTCGTGATCAGACAGGTTCATGGTGAAGGCCAGTCCGCCCTTGAAGGAGATCTTGCCATCACCGTCTTTGGGTACCTCTGTACCCGCCGGCTTTTTCGTATCGATGAGGTTGTTCACGCCATTTTGCATGGCCGCGAGGCCCGCAATCGGCTTGGCACCGACGGTACGGAAAAGCGTATTACTACCCACAGTGACACCCGACTTCACTTGCTGGTGCACAGTGCGATCCAGGGCAGTGATGCTTACATCACCGGTCTTATCGGTGTCGGAGCCTAGTGATGCGCCCATTTCTGCGGTGGCATTGGTATTGAAATCGCCAACCGCAACGGCAATGCCGTACTCGGTATCCTTCAGACCCATGGCGCTGGCCGAGACTGAATAATAGTTCTGATTCTCTGCTGCCAACACTAAACTGCTTGCGCCGAGCACAGCACCGCTCTCAATCACGGCGGTTGCATCCACATCAGACTCACCAACGGCAATGGCTACAACCACCTTGTTGGCATCCGCCGCAATCACATCCAGCGCACTGGCAACTATGAAGGCTTCGTTGTGGGCCGTTACGGTCAGATCGCCGCCTGACTGCACAGTTGCACCGCTTTTGATTCTGGTCGTACTGGTCGCATCACTGGTGTTATAGATGGCCGAGAGGGATCCCTTGCCGCCGGAGGTGTTGATCTGGCTAGCCTGGCTCAGCGCATGGGATTCCGAGCCCAGCGTTACATTACCACTGGCCTGCACATTGGCCGTGCCTTCGACATTGACCGTCGCTTGCGCATCAGCCGCCATCAGGTAAAAACCTGCGCCGGTGAAGGGGCCCAACGCCATGATGGTCAGACCCGCAGCGGGGTCTTCATAGAAAGAGGCCGACGCCTTGCTCAGGGCGGTAGCGGTAACATCACCGGCGTTGATCTCACCCGCAATGGTGACCGATGAGCCAGCCGTCGCGATACCGAAACCAATCGCTGATGTTGTGCTCGCAGCAAGCGTGACATTTCCACTGGTGTTGGTAGTGACTTTGTCCCTGGTATCCAGGCTAGCCGTAGCCGCAATGTCTATACTGCTACCGTCGAGAATGAGGCCATTATCATTTTTTGCCTCGATGGTGATCCCCCCATCCGCCAGCAGCTCACCGGCAATCAGCACATCGGTACCCAACACCCCCCCGTCCGCCACTATGTGAATGGTGCCGCCATCCTGAATCAAGGCACTGGGCGCAGTGTAGTCACCGGTGTTGACTGCAGCCGCATTCGCCACATAGTTGGCCTGCAGCGCGTTACCCGCAATCAGCTTGCCGGTACTGGTCACATTGACCTGCGCGCCCTGAAGGTCAATACCCTCTTTACTGTTGATCTTGCCCTGGATGGTGATCAGACCGGTTGGCGAGACTGCCAACACGGCATCAATACTCTTGCTCCCGCTGATCAGCGCGTCGACATCGCTGCTACTGGGCGTGCGTACCGTCAACTGGCCGACATTGACCACGCCTGAAGGGCCGACCAGAAAGCCCTGGGAACTGGCAAATACCACGTTGCCACCCAGAGTGCCGTTTTTATAGCTGTTCATTACGCCGTGGATTTCAGGCTGACTGTCCTTGACAATATTGACCAGCTTGGCGGCATCGTCAGGCACGATCAGATTGACCGTATTGAGTTCCCCCACAACAAAATGCTTGAACACATTGACCGGAACACCGCCAACAAGATTGTTGTTGCGGATTTCATCAACTAAGCCAGCAGAGGTTTTAAGCGCTGTATTGGCGTCCACCACAATGCTGTGCGCCGGTGCTGCCAGCGCTTGCAGGGATACAGTAGACAGCAAGGCTCCCCACGCCGCTGTTCGTGCCGCCAGCGATCGTGCAAATGGATTGCAATGACCAATAGCCACTGCTAACGGATGGCGAGGAAAGTTCATTTTCTGCCCAACTTTTAATGATGAAGGAACAACGTGATTCGGCTGAGCCGAGGCGAATAAAAACAGACAGCCATCCGGTCACCCGGAGGTGATTCCCGGCCGGTCAGGCGCGGGTATCGAGCTTCTCACTCAAGCGTTGCAGCGAGCCCAGCGAATGCAGATGGGCGTAAGCCCAGGCCAGATAACCCTGGCGGAACCAGTGAGTTACGACTGCGTCGTCCAACGCCATGAGCTTCTTCTCGTCGATGACAAACAGACCATCGAGTCGTAGGGGCTTCTTGTCCGCCGTTATGACCTGCAAGACAAAAGGCTTGAACACGTCCTGCTCGGTTGCCGCCTGACAGAATTCACGGGTACGAACATGCTCGGCTTCAAAGTTGGTCACGAACTCGATGATTTTGGTCAGCGTGTCGGTATAAGCGCCTTCGTCGGTGAACAGAAGTTCGCCCTCGCCTTCCGTCTCTTTCAGACCTGCGTAGTCGGCATCAAAACAGACATTCTTGTCGCTGCTCAGGACAAACGGATAGCGACGGATGAAGGCCGGGGTGTAATTGCCCAGCCACTCACCCGCTTCATCGACCTGTTCGTGCCCCTGATTTTTTAACGAAAGCAGGGCAATAGGAAAATAAGCACCGGCCTGATCCTGACTGAACAGCACAGGCAGATCGCGGCTGGATTCAAAAAACTCAATGGCCAGAAGGGGGACAGAGTTGACTTTGTTGGTAAAGCGGAAATCTTTCACTGGCGAAAAACGAATGGCCTTATGGACCTCTTTATTCAGAACCGTGGGCTGCTGATAGAACAAAAGTTCGGACATTATTGGATTCCTTTTCCTGATTTTATTTATGAGTCCTTTTCTTGTTATAGCCCATCAAGAGACTAAAAGACATAAAAAACAATGAATCGCGAAATCAACTGCAGAACGCGTCATCTTTGACGATAATCCTACATATATTGACGAAAATCGCGTACGTATAAAGAAATAATATTGACGCTATAAAAATGGCGCGCAAGGTAATTGAAGGTATTTTCCCAAACGAGACAAGTGCCAGCTGGACTGGATTGGCAGCACCCAGCTGGACCAGACAGGTAAGTATGGACCGGCCTCTGCCTTCTCGATCACGCCTATAGCACCGCAGAAACAGCAAAGACTTTAACAAGCAAAATTCGCCTTACATCCAGGCCCCGTGCACTATAATAAGCACAGCAAATCCCGTGCTGCGTAAGACGTCACCCGCAGCGCAAGACAGTGTTTATCCCCGAACAGGTAGCGCATGAGAGGAAGGTTTCAGGAAAGTAGTCTGCATGATGAGCGTCTGGACATCGTCGTCCAGCATTTGCTGGAAACCAACGCTTGCCGGGTGCTGGACCTGGGTTGCGGTGGCGGTGAACTGTTACAGCGTCTGGCACTTCAGGGTCAATTCGAGCAAATCGTCGGTATCGACATTGACGAGGTCAGCCTGAGACAGGCCCGCTGTGCTCTCGGCCTGAATCTGCTGGACGACTGCGGCCGCATCCAGGTGCGCTATGGCTCCTTCGAGGAACCAGATTCACAACTCAATGGGTTCGATGCCGCTACACTGGTAGAGACCATCGAGCATATCGACCCTGGTCGCTTGTCGCGGGTCGAGACTGCCGTTTTTGGAGGTATGCGGCCGGGCGTGATATTTGTCACCACGCCCAACGTCGAGTACAACGTATTGCATGGCATGCCGCCCGGAGAAAAACGCCATCCCGACCATCGATTCGAATGGAGTCGGGCGCGGTTTCGCCAGTGGGCACGCGGCGTGGCCGAGCGCAACAGCTATCAGGTCAGCTTCGTCGACATTGGCGAATTTGATCCCCAGCACGGCAGTTCCACACAGATGGCGCGTTTTATAGCCATATCCGTTAGCGAGAACAACTGAACCCGGAGGTCCGAGAGTGGATGTCGAGCTGATCGAAATACGTGACCATCTGAAACGCTTCCCACCTTTCGAAACCCTGCCGGACGAGACTCTGGATAATATCGCCCGGCACGTCGAAATCAGCTATTTCAAAGCTGGCACCGAGATTCTGCATTTTAATGATGATATCCAGTATCTACATTACCTGCGCAGCGGTGCGGTGGACGTGTTCCGGCGCAATGGTGATCTATACAATCGTCTGACCGAAGGCGATATTTTCGGCCATTTCGGTTTGCTGCGAAACAACAAGGTTCGCTTCCCAGCTACTGCGATTGAAGACAGCCTGGTCTATTTTATCCCAGGCCCCTTATTCCAAACGCTGTGTGACGAGTACGACATTTTTGCAGATTTCGTCGAGGCCGAGGGCCAGTCGAGACTCAAAACAGCGGTTGATAGCGATAGCAAAGCCGGCGAAATGATGAAGTTGCGGGTGCGCAAGCTGATCGAACGATTGCCGGTAACGGTGACCGCAGATACGTCGGTCATGCTGGCAGCACAAATAATGATCGACAACAGCGTCTCGTCGCTTGTGGTCGTGGAAAACGCCACTGACCGGCACGACATTCACCGCGGAGCCGGCTCGATGATCGGCATCGTAACCGACCGCGATTTCCGCAGCCGGGTAGTTGCTGCAGGCTTGCCAGCGGACACTCCGATCCGGGAGGTAATGACCCCGAATCCAATAGTGGTTCAGGCCGACGACTCGATGTTCGAAACCATGCTGTCGATGTTGCGTCACAACATCCACCATTTGCCGGTGATACAGCGTGGCCGACCGATCGGGGTGGTCAACTTGCGCGACGTCATCAAGTTCGAATCGCAAAGCAGCCTGTATCTGGTCAGCAACATCCACAAAAAGCAAAGCATCGACGAACTGCAGGTGTTGTTGCCAGACATACGCGCGACCTTTGTGCGCATGGCCACCGATGAGGTGTCTTCACACATGATCGGCAGCACAATGGCGGGTATCGGACGGGGTGTCAGCCAGCGCCTGCTGGAGCTGGCTGAGCTTTCGCTGGGCCCGCCACCGGTGCCTTACTGCTTCATGGCTCTTGGCTCGATGGCCCGCGACGAGCAGATGATCGTAACCGATCAGGATAATGCACTAGTCCTGGATGACAGCTTCGACCCAAAGCTGCATGACGATTACTTTTTTCGGCTGGCCAGCTTCGTCAGCGATGGCCTTGCCGCCTGCGGTTATACCTACTGCAAGGGTGGCATCATGGCCACCAACCCAAAATGGCGACAACCTCTGAGCGTCTGGAAAAAATACTTTACTCAATGGATCACACGACCCAATCCCGAGACACTGCTGAACAGTTCGATTTTCTTTGATCTGGACACTGTCTACGGCAAAGCTGAACTGGTGGAATCGTTGAAAGATCTGCTCGCCACCAGCGCCAGTTCCAACGAGCCTTTCCTCGCCGCACTGGCTCGTAACGCGCTAAACCGTACACCGCCGCTGGGCTTTTTCCGTGACTTCGTGATGGAGCAAGACGGCGCCCACAAGAACATCATCAATATGAAAGGACGTGGCACAGCGCCGCTCACCGACCTGATTCGCGTACATGCCTTGGCTTGCGGTTCCAAGGCACAAAATTCGTTTGATCGTCTCGATGCTATTGCCGCCACCCGCCTGATGCCACCCGATGCGGTCAAACGCCTGCGCTATGCGCTGGAGTTTCTCTCCAGTGTACGTATACGCCACCAGGCCTTGGAACTCGAAGAGGGGCGAGAACCGAACAATTATATTGAGCCGGAGAAGATCTCCACTGCCGAGCGACATAATCTGAAGGAATCATTTCAGATTCTCAGCAATGCGCAGAAGTTTCTTCGCTTTCGCTACCCTGCCCTCCCGTCGATGCGCACGCTATGAACAAAAAGCGGAATCCGTCCCGCCCGCCCGGGCATGAGACCCCGAACTGGCAAACGCTGTTGGCCAGCCTTGCTCAGACCGCACGTGACGAGCGCCTGCAGCGTTTTTATCAGGCAGGCGCTGTAGCCCCGCAAACGCCAATTGAAGAGGTGCCACTGGTTGCGCTCGATCTGGAAACCACAGGATTGAGTCCACAGCGCGATGCGATTGTCAGTGTTGGGCTGATGCCGTTCACTTTGCGCCGGATTCGCTGCGCAGATGCGCATTATCATGTGGTCAAACCCCTCTCCGAGCTGAACTCTGAATCTGTCGCCTTTCACCGCATTACCCATAGTGACCTTGACGACGCTCCACGACTGGATAGCCTGCTCAGTGAGATTTTGCAGGTCATGGCCGGGCGTGTCGCAGTCGTTCACTACCGTAATCTCGAGCGCGGATTTCTCGACGAAACGGTACGCCATTACCTGAACGAGAATCTGCATTTTCCGGTTATAGACACCATGGAGCTCGAGGCCCGCCTTCACCGGGGCACTAACGATATCAGCTGGTTTGACCGCCTTCGCGGAAAAAAGGCTGTGTCCATCCGACTAGCAGAAAGTCGTATGCGCTATGGTTTGCCCCTGTATCAGGCTCACCATGCATTGACCGATGCGCTGGCCAGCGCGGAGCTGCTTCAGGCACAGATCGCCAGCCACTTTGATCACGGCACGCCGGTTAGCGAACTCTGGGACTGAGCGGATCAAGCGGTCATATCGCAGACACAAAAAAGGCGCGACCAATAATGGCCGCGCCTTTTTTTGGACCCGCGCTACTCTAGCGCGGTTCTGACATCAATCCCTTGACGATCGAAACGCAGCCGACCAGCAAGACGATTGTGAATGGCAGTCCAGTGGACACCGCCATCGCCTGAAGGGCGACGAGTCCGCCTCCGAGCAGCAACGCAATGGCTATTATCCCCTCAATGCACACCCAGAATACCCGCTGGGGTACCGGCGCATTGACCTTGCCACCGGCAGTAATGGTGTCGATTACCAAAGATCCGGAATCAGATGAGGTCACAAAGAACACAATCACCAGAATGATACCGATGAACGAGGTAATCGATGCCAGTGGCAATTGGCCCAGCATGACGAACAACTGAAGCTCCAGCGCTGCATCTTGCACACCGGTGAAACCATTAGCCAGTTGATCGATGGCAGTACCACCGAGCGCGGTCATCCACAGCACCGATACCAATGAGGGCACCAGCAAAACTGCTATCAGGAATTCACGCACGGTACGGCCACGGCTGACCCGCGCGATAAACATACCGACAAAGGGCGACCAGCTGATCCACCAGGCCCAGTAGAAGGCAGTCCAGCCCTGACTGAAGTTGGCATCTTCACGGCCAATCGGATTGGACAATGCCGGCAGATACTGAAGATAAGCACCCAGGTTATCGAAGAATCCGGTCAGGATTGCGAGCGTAGGACCCACCACGATGATGAAACCCAGCAGAAGTATCGCCAGTCCCAGATTCAGCTCGGACAGACGCTTGACGCCTTTGTCCAGGCCTGCCAGTACCGATAGCAGAGCAATCGCCGTGATACCGATAATAAGCAGGACCTTGCTGGTACTGGTGGCGGTGATGCCGAACAGATAATCAATACCGCCAGCCGCTTGTTCGGCGCCCAGTCCGAGGGACGTCGCCAGACCGAAGAGGGTCGCGAAGACCGCCAAAATATCAATAATATGCCCAGGCCAGCCCCAAATGCGCTCACCCAAAATCGGATAGAAGATGGAGCGAATGCTTAGCGGCAGACCCTTGTTGAAGGAGAACAGCGCCAGCGCCAGCGCTACTACGGCATAGATTGCCCAAGGGTGCAGACCCCAGTGGAAAATAGTCGCAGCCATACCGAGCCTGGCAGCCGCTTCGACATCACCACCGGCAGCCGCGAGGGGTGCCCAGTCTGTGCGTACACCCGCTTCTGCCACCTGTCCGCCCAACGACGCAGAGAAATGCGACATCGGCTCCGACACGCCATAGAACATCAAGCCGATGCCCATGCCTGCGGCAAAGAGCATCGAGAACCAACCCAGGTAGGAATAGTCTGCCTTCGCTTCCATACCGCCCAGACGTACTTTGCCAAGCGGAGATACGATCAATACCAGACAAAGAACCACGAAAACGTTGGCTGCACTCAGGAAGAACCATGCCAGGTTTCCGGTCAGCCAATCACGCAGCGCACTGAAAAGCGGCGCGATCTCGTTTTGTAATGCCAGGGTAAGCAAAACAAACAAAAGGATGGTGATGGCCGAAATACTGAACACCTTTCCATGGATATCCATAGCGAAGGAAAACTGGCCTTTAATGTTGTCTTGCCCAATCACATAATCAGTATCGATCAGCGTGGAGTCACCGGAAGGCGCGGGTATCGCGTCTACCGACTCTACTACGGGCTTATCATTCAGATCGTTTAAAGGATCTTTCTCCATCGGGAACACTCCTGATTGGTGGGTCAGGGCTACTTCTAGGCAGTGCACATACAGCGGGGAAACCAGCTCAATGTCCAGCCAGGTAGGTAACTCAACCTTGCTTGACGGAATACCGGCAAAGGGGTCGCCGATCTACAGTCATTTAATGAATAATTTCATCAATTGACATACATGATAGCTATTGCCGCAACATTAGGGAAATCAGATTGCCATTCTTGCCTGCGCTCGCGGCCTATTCAGGGGGGCTGAAGCCCTAGTCCTGCGCCGATTCGAGTATGGCCAGAACAGTTGCGGGGGAGTAGTCATAATCATTCATCAAGGCCTGAAGCTTGTCGTTGAACACCATTTCCTGTTGCAGCCCGACATCCTGCTTCATGGTTTCCAATTGGGAGAGTTGCTGCGCTAGCTGGCGTTCTGCGGCGCGAAAGTCTGAAAGATTTGGCATAAGACGTTGTGATCCTCGGTTCCTCAGCGAATTCTACACTAATACGCCTGCATTAGACGCTTGGCGGGGTTACGTCTAAGCTTGCGAACATGATCCTATTACGACTTTCTATTACTCAGTTCGGCGCTCCCAAAACAGGCTTACTCCTGATACTGCTCTGGCTGCTGGCCAGTTGCAGCGGCGTCGATCCGGCTACGAGCAACAGAACAGAGCAATCGCTCGAAGAGCGGCAGGCGAACCTGATGATGGTGTCCGCGGCCCATCCAGCTGCGGTGGAAGCGGGTTTGCGGGTACTGCGCCGGGGTGGTCATGCGGTTGATGCGGCCGTCGCGGTGCAGATGGTACTGGGCTTTATCGAAGCGCCAGAGACAGGCATTGGCGGTGGTGGTTATCTGTTGCTGCACCAGAGCGATAGCGGCACAACGTCTACCTATGACGGGCGAGAGACGGCACCCGCTGCTGCGCAGCCGGACCGGTTTCAGGTTATGGGAATAGCTATGCCGTTAGCGTTGGCGATCCCCAGCGCGGCGGCGGTAGGCGTCCCCGGCCTGGTCGCGATGCTCGCTGAAGCGCACAGGGAGCACGGCCGGCTGCCGTGGAATGAGCTGATCGCGCCAGCAATAGCGTTGGCCGAGACGGGCTTGCCTATGCCACTGCGCCTGCAGCGGCAGATAGAACAAGACTGGTCGCTGCGCCTGTTCGCCGACACCCGCGCCTATTTTCGCAGCCAGATAAAAGGGAAGCCTGCTGTGCTGCGGAACCCGCAGCTGGGCCAAACCTTGCGTCTCATCGCCAGCCAAGGGACGGACGCCTACTATCGTGGCTCGATCGCCACCGGTGTGCTCCAACGCTTGCAGGCCGCACGCTGGGGAAACAGCGGCATGACGCCAGCTGATCTGGCGAGTTACCAAACGGTGAAACACGACGCCGTGTGCCGCCCGTATCGTCAGTGGACAGTCTGTGGCGCGCCGCCCTCCTCCTCTGGTGGTATCACCGTGCTGCAAATACTGGGCATACTTGAGCAATTTGATCTGCGCTCAATGGAGCCCAACGGTGTTGCCGCCGTCCATCTAATAGCCGAAGCAAGTCGCTTGGCCTTTGCCGACCGCAACCATTACATCGGCGATCCTGACTATGTGGATGTACCCATGAACCGCTTGCTCAACCCCGCCTACCTGCGTCAGCGTGCCGGCCTGATCGACCTCGATCGCGCCATGGGCAAGATACATCCGGGTGATCCCGGAAAGCGGGTCGAGATCGAAGAAGTCGACGTCCAACCCGAAACCGCTGAACGGGGTACCTCACATTTCAGCATTGTAGACCAGGACGGCAATCTGCTGGCCCTCACCAGTTCCAACGAAGCGCCTTTCGGCAGCCGCATGCTAAGTCAGGGTTTCGTACTCAACAATCAACTGACAGATTTCAGCTTCAACCCCACCCTGGATGGGCGCACGCATCCCAATGCAGTGGCCGGGGGTAAACGGCCGCGCAGCTCCATGGCTCCCACCATGGTGTTTGACGCACAAGGGACGCCTCGGCTGGTCATCGGTTCACGTGGCGGCAGCCGAATTATCGGCTATGTAACCAAAGTCCTGATCGGGGTACTGGATTGGGACATGGACGTGCAGGACGCGATAGCGCTACCCAACAGAGTGGAACGCGGGCGCGGCCTGGAATTGGAAGCAGGTACCTCACTTGAGTCCATCGCACCCGCGTTGGAAGAGCTGGGCCACGAGGTCAGTATCGTACCGATGACCAGCGGCTTACACGGCATCGAGCGCGTTGCCGGTCGCTGGCGCGGTGGGGCTGATCCGCGGCTTGACGGCGTCGCATTGGGCGAATGAGCTGTTGGACTGACAGAGCCATGCTAGGCTGCTGCGCTGATAATCTCGACGGAGACAGACATGAACCAAACTGATGCTTTTACACTACCGCCCTGGCAAGAAACCGCAGAGGGTCAGTTGCGTAGGGTGGGCGTGGAGCTCGAAATGAACGGCCTCGAGCTGGATGAAATCGCCCGTCTGGCCGCTGAATTTCTCGGCTGCACGGTGGAGACAACCAGCCGCTATGAGCGCTCCTTGCGTGGAGATCCCGCAGGGGAATGGATCGTCGAGCTCGATTTTGCTCTGTTGAAAAAAATGGGCCGCGAAGAACGCATTGCGAGCGATCTGGGCAATGAAATCAGAGGCTCAGCCGAAGACGTGATCAAATGGTTCGCCGATGGCCTGGTACCCCATGAGCTGGTCAGCCCACCCCTGCCACTGAATCGCCTCGGAGAAGTCGACAAGCTCATAGCTTACCTGCGTGAGGCCGGTGCCAAGGGGACGGGCGACCGGGTGACCAACGCCTTCGGCATGCAGTTCAATCCGGAGGTGCCAGCCTGCGAAGCCAATATCATTACGGCCTATTTAAAAGCTTTCCTGTGCCTGTTCGATTGGCTCAGTGCCCGCGCCGACATCAACATGACTCGGCGCCTGACCAGCTACGTCGATCCGTTCCCGGGTCTTTATGTAAAAAAATTGGTTCAGACCGACTACTCGCCCGATATGGCCGGATTGATTGACGACTACCTGGAAGCCAATCCGACACGCAATCGGGCACTGGATATGCTGCCGCTGTTCAAGCATATCGACGAACAACGCGTGCTGGGTAAGGTGAGCGACGAACTTATAAAGTCTCGCCCCACCTTTCACTACCGGCTACCCGACTGTTTGATCGATCAGCCAGACTGGGGTGTTCACGTCGCATGGAACGATTGGGTTGAAGTTGAACGCCTGGCGGCAGACCCGCAACGGCTGGAAAAGTGCTGCCGCGCCTACGCCGTGTACCTGGATAAAAGCGTCGGGCGATTGCTGCACAACTGGGAAGACGAGGTGCAACAGAAATGGCTGAGTGGGGCAACATGAGCAAAACGGTTGTTGCCATCACCGGACCCCGCAAAGGCGCCTTTGGGCCCCGCTTCATGGTGTCTTGTGCTGTTCGCTGGTACGGCGCCAAACCACTGCACATTCGCCCCGGCGACGACATACAAACGCTGCAGTATGACGCTGTGGTCGTCACCGGCGGGCACGATATAGATCCAGTGCTATATGCCGCAGAGCCGGAAGTGCATCCCAAGTATGATCCGGAGCGGGACACGCTGGAATCCGCGGTAATCGATGACGCTCTAGTGCGAGGACTCCCGCTGCTGGGCATCTGTCGTGGTGCACAATTATTGAACGCCCGGCGTGGCGGCAATCTGTTCCAGGATCTGAAATCACATCGCAGGCTGACTTCAAACCGCCGCACAATACTGCCGTTGAAGACGCTATTGCCCGAGTCAAATAGCTTTCTGAGCAAACTACTGCGGACCGACAGGTGCAAGATCAACAGCCTGCACAATCAGGCTATTGATCGCGTCGGTACCGATCTGCAAGTCAGCGGTCTTGATCTGGACGGCATTGTTCAAGCGATAGAGGATCCCGGTCATGCTTTTTTAATAGGCGTGCAGTGGCATCCGGAGTTTCTGCTTTTCAACGGCCGGCAGCGGCGCTTGTTCGGCGCATTGATTGAGGCAGCCAGACACTAATCTGGCTGCCGCCACAACTTGCTAGAGCTGACTTAATAAAGCGCTAGCCCACTGATACGCCGCACGGGGGTTCGTACTGCCTCTTCGAATACGCCGTCACGGCTTTCCAGCAGAGTAAAATGCGTGCTGGCCCGGGTGATTGCGGTATAGACCAGCTCCTTGGTCAATACGGGGTTACGTGTCGGAGGCAGCACCAAGGCTGCATGGGTGAATTCCGAGCCTTGGGATTTGTGCACAGTCATGGCAAATACGGTTTCCACCTCGGGCAGGCGGCTGGGCAGCACAAAACGGATGCCGCCGCTGCCATCATTACGCGGGAAGGCCACCCGTAGGGTTTCACGCTCAGGTGTGCCCGGCAGCAAAGCCGGTTCAGCTACGCGCAAGGCAATACCGATATCTCCGTTCATCAGTCCCAGCGCATAATCATTGCGCGTTACCAACACCGGACGCCCTTCATACCAGCCCTGATCGTGGGCCAGTAGCCTACGGGCGCGCAGCAAACTAGCTACTCGCTGATTGATTGCTTCTACACCCCAGTCGCCCCTGCGCACAGCACACAGCAACTGAAACTGATCAAAAATCGCCAGCACCTGCCGCGCCCATGCCTGCCAGACATCGCTATTAGCTGGGCTGCCAACATCGGGCCGCTGCTCCTTGAGTACCTGCAGATAACCCTGATAACCCGGTAATTGGGCAGTACCCAGCACACAGGTAGCAAAGGCCGGATCCCCGGGTTTGCTCAGACTGCGCTGGTGTATGTCGGCAAAGGTGCCGGCCTGCAGCAAGCGTCGGGCATCGCCGTCAGCGCAGCGATTCACCGCCCGCGCCAGCTCGCCAATGCCACTGTTACCGCGAAAGCGGTGTGAGTAACGCAACATGGCTGTCTGCTGCTCCAGCGCATGGGTTGTCTCGTCGCCGGGTTGCAAGTCGGCTTCAGTCAGCGACTGGCCGCTGACCTGCTCCAACCACTGGCGCGTTTGCACGCTGTAGTGGCCCTGATCGGCCCGCCGACACAGATCGCCAAGCACCGCTCCAGCTTCTACCGAGGCGAGCTGATCCTTGTCGCCGAGCAGAATCAACCGTGCCGAGGGTGGCAGAGCAGCCAGCACACAGGCCATCATTTCCAGATCGATCATCGAGGCTTCGTCAATCACCAAGACATCCAGCGCCAGCGGATTATCCACGTGGTGACGAAAATGCCGACTGTGCGGCAAGCTGCCGAGCAGCCGATGCAGGGTACCTACTTCGCTGGGAATAGCGGCCTTGACAACAGCGTCCACTGGCAGGCTTCCAACTTGCCGACCAATGGATTCAGTCAACCGCGCCGCCGCCTTACCCGTTGGTGCGGCCAGACGAATCCGCAGTGGCTGCCCAGCAGCCACTGCGGGAGCCTGCAGCAACGCCAGCAAACGCACCACCGTGGTCGTTTTACCGGTACCCGGACCGCCGGTGATGATACTAAAGCGGCCACGGGCAGCCAGCGCACAGGCTAACAGCTGCCAGTCCGGATTTTGCGTGCTGTCGGCGAACAGTGTCTGCAAGCGCTGCGGGAGATCGTCCATCAGCGCCAACGGCGCCTGCAAACGGGCATGCACATCTGCGACTACCTGCTGCTCATACTGCCAGTAGCGCCGCAAATACAACCGCTCACCGGCGAGCACCAGCGGCCGCGTGCCTCGCTCGGGCGCCTCGCTATCCACCACCGCACTGAGCCTAAGCGCTGAGCACCATTGATCCAGCGTATAACCGCGCAGCAATTGAGAGGGCAGTAATACGTCACTCGTTGCTGCATTGTCCGGCGGTAAGGAGAGCGCAAAATCCGGCTCGTACAGGGTCGCAGCCAAATCCAGACAGACGTGACCATGGCCCAGCTGATGACTGACCAGCGCCGCAGCGAGCAAGACAGGCGCAGCGCAATCTGGTACCTGTTCAAGCAGAAACCCAGCCAGCGCCCGATCCAGCGGCCGCAACCAGCTGTGGTTTTGCCAGTCATCCAGCAAGGCCAGCAAGCAACGGCTACTCTCCAGTTGCGTGCTCGGCGCGGACGCAACGCCCAACAGGTCAAGTTGTTCAGACATGCGCAGCCTCCTGTGCCTGGCCGGCAAACAGACGATCAAGACTTTCAATCAGTTCACGCGGCGGGCGAGTGTGCCAGAGCCCACCACTATCGGCTTCGACCCCGCGCATGAACCAATAGGCGGCGCCGCCCATGTGCTGGTCATAGTCATAGTCAGGCAAGCGTGCGCGCAGTTGCCGATGGAGCGCCAGCACGTAGAACACGTACTGCAGGTCGTAACGGTGTTCGAGTATGGCCCTGCTCATCGCGGCCTCGCTGTAAGCGCTGGCATCCTTGCCCAGCCAGTTGGATTTGTAGTCAAGCACCCAATAGCGCCCCTGATACTCGAATACCAGATCGATATAGCCTTTGAACAAGCCATTCAATCGATCATTACCCAGCGCCGGTCGATCGACAGTATCCAGCGTATGCGCGCAGACCATCTGATCGATGGTCGACGCCTTGACGTCATGGGCAGTAAAAAGAAACTGCATTTCGCTTTGGTAGTGCGCTGGCTGCAGCGCTGCCAGACTCAGATCACTGCCCGGCACCAGCCCCTTGAATGTCAACAGGCTCCCCATCCACTCAGTCAGATAGCCTCCCCAATCGCCCCAGTTGCGACGCTGACAACGGGGATACACCCGCTCTGCGCAATAGTCTGCATCGGTCAACTGCGCAAACCCTTCATCCGCCGCCAGCTCAAGCAAGCCGTGCAGGAAGGTACCCGGCTGCGGTCCCCGGGGAAAACGGTGCATGTTCGGCGTTTCGCCTGTCCGCAGGGGCGTGAATAGGTCTTCCTTGTCGTCAGCGAAATAATCGGTGTCATGTCCGCCGATAAGTGCACTGTAAGATCCTACCCACCAGCGGGCGAATTCCGGATGACTTGGGTGTCTTTCGCGCAGGGTCAGCGCGGCAACGACAGGCGGCTGATAGCCCGTCTCGGTGACCACTGGCGCAGCAATCACTGCCAGGGTTTCTGCCTGTTCCCAGGCGTGCAACCACTCGCCTAGTTGCACAGAGCTTTGCAGTGGCTCAGCGCCGGCCAACAGCCAGGCCACTGCACTGTGGTGCAGCACCGAGGATTTACTTCGACCACTTTTCAGGTCGGCCAGACCCAGCCAGCATGCATGGCGGGCACGGGTCAGGGCCACGTAGAGCAGGCGCAGATCTTCACCCAAACGCTCGGCATCGGCCTGCGCCACCGCCTGCTCATCCGGCGCCAGATTCAGTTGTCGCACACCACCGTCATGCAGCCACAGCGGCTTCTTGCCATCGGCCGGTCGGCTATGGGCGATAAAGGGCAAAAACACCAGGGGATATTCCAAACCCTTGGATTTATGGATAGTCACTACTCTGACCAGTTCCGCGTCGCTCTCCAGCCGCAGCACCTGTTCCTCGGAACTGCTGTCGCCCAGGTTGAGTAGCAATTCGCTCAGATGACGAATTAACGCCTGCTCACCGTCCAGCTCACGGGCCGCTCGCTGCATCAGTTCAGCCAGATGCAGCAGGTTGGTCAGGCGGCGTTCGCCATCGCTTTGTTGCAGTAGTCGTGTCGGCAGCTGAAAGGCATGCAACAGCTGCTGCAACATCGGTAGCACCCCCTGGCGCAGCCACAAACGACGAAACCCGTGGAACTGATCAACCCGTTGCTCCCAATAACGTTCATCCTCGTTAAGGCGTTCCAGCTCGGCCCAGCTCAGGCCCAGGCTGGCACTGGCCAGTGCGGCACGCAACAAGCTGTCGTTACCCGGATCGGCGCAGGCACGTAGCCAGCGCAATAGATCTTGCGCCTCCAGACAGGCAAAGACCGAATCCTTGTCCGACAGATACACGCTGCGGACGCCACGCAGAGCCAATGCGCGGCGAATACATTGAGCTTCGCGACCGGTACGCACCAGCACCGCCATATCCGCCGGCTTGACTGCCACAAAGGAGCCATCGGCGTGCGCAAAGCCAGCCTCATCCTGCTGGCCAGCGTTAAGCAGGGTTACCATGGCCGTTGCGCAGTGGTCGGCCATTTGCTCGCGGTAAGCATCGCCACTCAAGGGTTCATCACTGGCCAGATGCCAGATACTCATGGCTGGCGCGGGAACGCCCTGCCACTGCCAGACCTCCTTGCGACCCTGGGCTGCAACCGATAGAAAGGGCAAGGGGTTATCCATACCCCGGGCAAAACGAAAGGCACCCTGAGCCTGACGGGTCTCTGCCAGCTCGAATACCCGGTTCACCGCATCGACCATCGATTGGCTGGAGCGATAATTGGTATCCAGATTCTCATGCCGCCCGGCCGTGTCCCTGCGCGCCTGCAGGTAGGTGTGAATATCTGCGCCGCGGAAACTGTAGATCGCTTGCTTGGGGTCGCCAATCAGCAGCAAAGCGGTGTCCTGGTCATTATTGGCGACACGGTATATTGAATCGAAAATGCGGTATTGCAGTGGGTCGGTATCCTGAAATTCATCGATCATCGCGACCGGAAACTGCGTGCGGATCACTTCGGCCAGACGCTTGCCGCTGGGACCTTGCAGGGCCGCATCCAAGCGCTTGAGCATGTCATCAAAACCCATTTGGGCCAGACGACGCTGTTCCTGTTCAAACCGTTCGGCTATCCAGGCGGCGGCGTGCTTCAGAGCCGGCTGGTCCGGCGCGGCCAGTTCGGCTAGCGCCTGCCGCAATAGGGGCAGATTTTGCGTGGCTGGATGCCTGGGTGGCTCACCACTCTTCCAGGCCTCAGCCAACCCGTCTTCACTCAGACGCATCCAGGCCGAGTCTGTCAGCGCAGGGGCTTGCTGCTCAGGGTCCTCGGCCCACGCGCGCAGGGCCTCAAACCAGGGCGCAAAATAGCGCCGCTGCAACATACGGCCATTCACCTGCTTGTGCTCCACGCCCTGCTCGATCAGCCTCTCCAGTTCATCCGCCCACTGCAGCCAAGGTGTTTTCAGGTGGACCAATGCCTGCGCGCGCTGGTTCAGACTGTCAACAATGAGGTCCTGCAATTGACCGCTGGATGGCGGGAGCTGGTCTGCAAGCAGCGCATGCAGCGCACCCAGCAACCGTTCCGGGCTTTGCCAGTGCTGCGCTACCCAGTCGAGCGCATCACCGTGCAGCGGGTAACATTGTTCACGCCAATAGTCGCGCGTAACTTCTGCGCGTAATTCTCGCTGGTCGGTTTCCAAGGTCTGCTCAAACAAGCTGCCGCTGTCGAAAGCATGTTCGCGTAGCATGCGCTGACACCAGCTGTGAATCGTCGAAACGGCCGCCTGATCCATCCATTGTGCGGCGATTTCAAGCTTGCGGGCACAGCCTGGCCATTGTTCGCTCGGCGTCTGCTGGCACAGCTGGGCAATGATCGGGTCCGGCGCCGCCAGGTCGTGGCGGAAAGCGCGGGCCGCATCCACCAGACGAGCACGAATGCGATCGCGCAATTCCTGCGTCGCGGCCTCGGTAAAGGTCACAACAAGAATTTCCGGGGGCAGCAGAGCCCGAGGGAAGTCTGCCTCGCCGCCCTGTCCCAGGACCAAACGAAGATAAAGCGCGGAGATAGTGAAGGTCTTACCGGTGCCGGCACTGGCTTCGATCAGACGGCTACCGCGCAGCGGGCAGCTCAGAGCCAAGGGCGTCTGGGTAGGATTCATGCTTGAGCCTCCACTGGCTGGACTGTCAGCCATGCGTTTTCCAGCATCTGCGTCAACGGTTGATACAACACACTAGCCCACGCCTCAAAGCCGGCCGCGTGCAAGCTGGCAAAATCCGGATAGCTGCGTTGCAAGGCGACACTGCCGGCCGAAGCACCTATCTTGAAATCATTGCCTTCAAATTGCAGCCGGGTCTGGGCCAGGTCCTCGCTTAACAGCCAGGTCATGCCGGTTTCCAGCACCACTGGCAAGGGCTGTTGCAAGCCTTCCAACCAGGCTTCCAGCCAGCCGTGCAGTATCTGCTGCGCCTGCTCGGCGGGTACTGGCTGCAGTAGTAGATTAGCGTCCTCGGCAATCAGGCAGCCCTGTACGGCGTGGCCGTTGGCGCAGGCCAGCAAATGCCGGCACAAGGCCGGCAGCACGCGCTTCCAGCGCAGGGTCTTCTGCTTGCCGTTACCGTCCTGCAGGCGTCCGGTCTCCAGCTGTAACAACATCAGACCCTCCACAGCGCTGGACGCCCGCAGGCCGCTGAGCCAGTCATGCAAGGCGATCCCGGGAGCGCTGGCAACCAGTGCCAGTGGTTCGGCGACCGGGCGGTTCCAGGTCTCGGTACACTGGCGGTAACGCGCCAGCTGTTCGGCTAGTGGCTCGATCAGTGCCTGGCGATTGATTTCGCCAAAGCCGGCCAGGGGCAGACTGCCGCGGCGATCAAGACGCAACGACTCACGCTCCAGCACGGCATCCCAATCGGCTGCTGGGCCGCTGGCCAGCGTGCGTTCAAGCAGCCATTGGCGGAGCTGAAAGCGCTGCAAACCATCTAGGGCAAAGGACTCGTCATCCTCGCTATGCAGTTCGGCATCCCGAAACCAGACCTTGAGGCGTCGGGCGAAAAAGTGCTCTACCGGGTTACGCAGAAATCGTTGCAACGCACTCAGGTCGATGGGCTCGGTGAGGACCACAGGCGGCAGAGCGCTGTCTCTGATTGGTTGCAGGGGGCTGTCATGCAGGACTCTCCAGTCACCGGCATAGCTGAACAGGGCTGCGTGACTGCCATCAAAATACTGGTGACTAAAGGGCTGCAGTGGGTGTTCGGTGGTCAACACATCCAACAGATCCACGCCAGAATCAGCGCACTGCCAGCCGGCTCCCAGATGATCGCGTAGTTGACCAATCAAGACCGAGGGCGAACGTTCACTATTATCGCGAATACTGCGTCCTACCCAACTGACATAGAGGCTGTCGCGCGCCGAGAGCAGCGCCTCAAGCAAAAGATAACGATCATCCTCACGGCGGGACCGATCGCCAGGCCGGTAATCAGTGGCCATCAGATCGAAATCCAACGGCGCTTGAGCGCGGGGATAGTCGCCGTCATTCATGCCCAGCAGACAGACCAGCCGGAATGGAATCGCGCGCATGGGCATCAAGGTGCATACATTCACTGCACCCGCTAAAAAGCGCTGACTCAACTGGCTCTCACCAACGCTGCTTAGCCAGGCTTCAGCCACTACATTCAGCGGCAGCGCTTCATCGAGCTGAACGTCATCGCACAGTTCCAGCCATTGATCGAGGCTTTCATGCAGCTGCCCGAGGAGTACCTGATCGGTTTCAGTCGCAGCCAGAAAGAACTCCGCCAGAAGCGCTCGCAACCGCTCTCCCCAGACTGTGGGCACAGCAGGCTCGCCCAGCGCCTGTTCGTGCCGGTCAAAGGCTTGCAGCAACTGATCCAGAGGACCGATCAGTGCGGCATCCAAACCGCCGATTTCGTCATAGGGTTCAATCGTGCCCCAGGCAGCAGTATTACCACTGGCATAACCAAGTAGCATGCGGCGCAGACCGAAGCGCCAGCTGTTGTTATCCAGTCCGCCGGGTAAGCCGCGGGCACTGAGGCGCTCTTGATCCAGGCCCCAACGAATTCCGGCACCTTCGATCCAGCGTTGCAGGGTCGGCAGGTCTGCCTCGGCCAGTCCAAAGCGACTGCGCAGGGCAGGCACATCGAGCAAATCCAGCACTTCGCTGACCGGCAGCCGATCGTGGGGCAATTGCAGCAGGTGCTCCAGGGCGATCAACAGCGGTTCGCGTCCGCGCTGATTCTGGTCAGCCAGGGTAAACGGAATATAGCGTCGATCGTCGGTTGCATACTGACCAAAAACGGCCTGTATGTGGGGTGCGTAGGTGTCCACATCCGGCACCATGACAATGATATCGCGCGGGCGCAATGAGTGATCGCGGCCAAAGGCGTCGAGCAATTGATCATGCAGGATTTCCACTTCCCGCTGAGGACTGTGGGCAATGTGAAAGCGTATCGACGCATCGTCGGGCAGTGGGGCAGGCAAGCCGGACTCGATCGCTCGAATGGTCAGCGGCGGCCAGTGACTGCGGGTTTCTGCCAATGACCGCAGCTCGAGAATGTCCTGCTGCAACTGCTGCAACAGAGTTTTTCCGGCATTGTCCTCAAACAGGTCAACGCGACCGCCGTTGATCGCAGCAAATCGGGCTTCATAGCTGGCCCGCTCATCGTGCACATCTAAGAGGTTGATATAGTCGCGTCCTTGCTTGCCCCAGGCCGCCAGCAAAGGATGGGCGTGCTGATGCAGGGTGCTTTCATCCAGTTGCAGCGGGCTGCCGGGTTTAATGGACTGGCGGCGATACTGGTGTCTAAGCAGTTCGCGATCAGCGACGATATCGCCCCAATAGAACTGACAGGGGTTAAGCACGGCCAAGAGTACCTGGCTGAAGCGTCCCAGTGCGGCCAGCGCCTCCAGTGTTTGCGCCGGTAACGACGAAATACCAAAGACAATGACCCGACGCGGCAGGCCGGCAGGTCGTTCCGTGGCGCTAAAGAGGCTGTCCAGTGCGCGCGGGTGAACGCCGGCGCGGCTATGGCTCACATGCTCGCTGCCCACATCGGCCAGCACCGCACGCCATAGCGCTGGTTGCCAGCGTTCATGATCTTCCAGCGGCCGCCCGCCACTGCGTGCCAGGCTCACCCGGTCGTGATCTGCTGCCCAGTCGTTAAGCCAGTCTGCCCGATACACCTGGTACTGATCGAACAGGTCGGCCAGACGCTCGGCCAGTTGATAGCGCTTGCGGCAGTCATCATCGTCGGCAAGAAAGCGCTGCAGGGGCGCAAACGCCGGATCTTCCAGCAACTCAGGCAACAAGCGCAACAGACGCCAGGTCAGCGGTTGCTTGTCCAATGGAGAGGTGCCGGGGACGCTGTCTGAGCCCAGCACTGTCCGATAAAGCTGCCAGAGAAACTGAGCAGGCAATTGCACGTCCAGCGCTGCCGCGATGCCGCAGCCGCCCTTCTCTGGATCTTCAGCCAGAGCCATCTCCAGCCATTGACCGATGCCATTGCTCTGGACCAGCACCACTTCGTTTTCCAGCGGCGCCAGCGGATGCTCGCGCATCCAGTCGACCACCAACTGGCGCAGGCTCTCCAGTCGGTTACCGTGAAGAATCATCAATCCGGGGGTAAGACTGGCGGCGTCCTGCATTGCTACTCCTGTATTAACCGGTCAAGCACAGGTCCGGTGCTGATCTCGGGCCATAGTATCAGGGGTCGCTGCGACAGATCAGGTCGCGATGCAATTAGACCTGAGCGCCCAGATATCGACGTTCCCAGGGCGTGATTTCATCGAGAAAGTGTTCAAGTTCCAGGGTTTTTGTCGCCAGATAACCATCGATAAACTCATCGTCGAACAGCTCCCGGGCCAGCGAGCTGCGACTCAATCGATTGATCGCCTCGTGAAGTGAGCCCGGCAGTTTGAGGTGATCCGGCGCAGCAAACTGTCCGGAGACAGGTGCACTCGGCTCTATTTCATTGTCGATGCCATAAAAGCCGGCAGCAAGACTGGCGGCAATGGCCAGATAGGGATTGGCATCCGCGCCAGGCAAACGATTCTCGACGCGCCGGGCATCAGGCGTGCTGGCCGGGATACGCAAACCGGCGCTGCGGTTATCCTCCGCCCAACAGAGATTGTTGGGCGATGCAAAAACATGACAAAAGCGCTGATAGGAATTTATGTTTGGCGCCATCAGCAAGGTCAGGTCAGCCAGACACAGCTGCAAACCGCCAATGAAATGTTGAAAGCTGAAGGTAGGCTCGTTATTACGTGGGTCGGTGAAAATATTTCTGCCGTGGGTCTTTTCGATCACACTTTGATGGATATGCATCGAGCACCCAGGCACCCGCGCCAGAGGCTTGGCCATACAGACGGCAATCAGACCATGCTTGAGCGCCACTTCATGCAACATATGCTTGAACAAGAACGTCTGGTCGGCGATCAGCAGTGGATCACCATGCACGAAGTTGATCTCGAACTGGCTCACGCCCATCTCATGCATGAAGGTATCCCGGGCGATACCCAGCGCCGCCATGCCGACTTTGATCTCATCAAAAAACGGCCGTAGACCGTTGCTCGAACTGACACTGAACGCTGCATTACCCGGGTCGCGGCGGCCATCAATGCCGACCGGTGGCTGGAACGGCTGATTGACATCAAGGTGACGTTCAAACACAAAGAATTCCAGCTCGGTGGCAACGATGGGTTGCCAGTTACGCTCGGTATACTGGTCGATCACTCGCTTGAGCAAAGTTCGACTCGACAGCCCTGACAGCGTGCCATCAAGCTCCACCGCATCACACACCGCCAAGGCTCTGGGCGAATCTGCCCACGGCAGCACATGCACCTGCTCGGGTACCGCACGCAGCTCCAGATCCCCATCGTCATCGCCGAAAAAAGCGGGCTCCGGATAGCCGCCCATCAGGGCCTGCAACAACACGCCGCGAGCCATCTGCAAACGTCGACCGCCCAACAAGCCGTCTACCGTCATCACCTTGCCCCGCGGAATGCCATTGAGATCGGGGGTAACGCATTCGATTTCGGGCACACCCGCCAAGCGCATCGACAGCGGAACCGCAGATAATGGAGAAGACATGAGAGGGCCCTTTTTTAGCACTGACCGGGATGGCCTGCACGAATGATACAGGGCGCAGTGAAGCGACGTCACCGCCGTATCTGCCGCAATAGGCTTTTCAGGCGGGCATAAAAAAACCGGCCTGAACAATCAGGCCGGCTTCTTCCACTCAATATTGATCAAAAGCTCAAGGAGCGATCACCCTGGTCGTCACGAATCCGACTGGGCAGACCCATGGCGTTCAACAAATTGATAAACGGCTTGGGCGGTAACTCTTCGACGTTGACCATCTTCTGTACGTCCCAGGCTCCGTTTGCGATCAGAATGGCTGCAGCGACGACAGGAACGCCCGCCGTATAGGAAATGCCCTGACTACCCACCTCGTTGTAAGCTTCGGCATGGTCGGCGACATTGTAGATGAACACCTCTTTGTCCTTGCCGTCTTTTTTGCCTTTGACCAGATCGCCAATACAGGTCTTACCCTGATAGTCCGGAGCTAATGAAGAAGGGTCCGGCAACACGGCCTTGACCACTTTCAACGGTACCACTTCCAACCCTTCTGCGGTCGTCACCGGTTGTTCGGACAGCAAACCCAGATTGTTCAGCACCGTAAACACGTTGATGTAATGTTCGCCAAAGCCCATCCAGAACCGAATGTTTGGCACGTTCAGATTCTGCGACAGCGAATGCAGCTCATCGTGACCGGTCATGTAGCTGGTGTGCTGGCCGACTACCGGCAGATCATCCGTTCGCTTGACCTCGAACATCCGATTACTGACCCACTGGCTAGCCTGCCAGGACCAGACTTCGCCGGTGAATTCACGAAAGTTGATTTCCGGGTCGAAATTGGTGGCGAAGTATTTGCCATGGCTGCCGGCATTGATATCGATAATATCGATATCGCTGACGCTGTCGAAGTATTCACTGACCGCGAGCGCCGCATAGGCATTGACTACGCCCGGATCAAAGCCAATACCAAGTATCGCAGTCACGCCGTTGGCCACACATAGCTCCCGGCGTTTCCACTCGTAGTTGGCATACCAGGGTGGCGTCTCGCAAATCTTTTCCGGCTCTTCGTGAATCGCCGTATCCAGATAAGCGGCTCCAGTCTCGATGCAGGCCTGGAGTACTGACATGTTGACGAAAGAGGATCCGACATTGATGACCAGCTGCGACCGTGTCTTGCCTATCAGCGCCTTGGTGGCCTCGACATCGAGGGCATCCAAAGCATGGGCCTGCAAGTCACCGGCAACCTTCAGGCTGCCCTTCTCCCGTACGCTGTCGACTAACTGCTGACACTTCTCGACCGTACGTGACGCAATATGAATATTGCCCAGCACATCGTTATGCTGCGCGCACTTGTGCGCAACCACTTGAGCAACACCACCAGCACCAATAATCAGAACATTTTTCTTCATGTCTCTTCCTCGAAACGCCTCCTTGGAAAAGGCTCGGATAATCGCCTCAGGAGAGGCCGTTTAGGAAATCGTCGAAGCTGAACTCGCGCACCACTTCGACATTGCCATCGAGCTGACGCACCGCGATGGAAGGCATTTGTACACCATTGAACCAGTTCTTCTTGACCATCGTATAACCGGCGGCATCGATAAATGACAGCCGGTCGCCAATTTCAAGCTCCTTTTCAAACTGGAACTCACCAAAAATGTCGCCGGCCAGGCAGGATTTACCACACACCATATAGCTATGTGTACCCCCACATGGCTCCATCCTGGCGGGTTGCCGGTAGATCAGCAAATCGAGCATGTGTGCCTCGATGGAGCTGTCGACCACGGCCAGACTCTTGCCATTGAACAACGTGTCCAGCACAGTTACCTCGAGCGAGGTACTCATGGTGATCGCCGCCTCGCCGGGCTCAAGATAGACCTGCACGCCGAAACGCTCGGAGAAGGCCTTGAGTCGAGCGCAGAAGGCGTCCAGAGGGTAATCATCGCCGGTAAAGTGAATCCCGCCGCCCAGACTGACCCACTCAACCTGCTCCAGCAAGCTGCCGAAGCGCTCCTCGATCTGACTCAACATCTGATCAAACAAGGCGAAATCACTATTTTCGCAATTGTTGTGGATCATAAAGCCCGATACCTGATCGATCACCCCTGCCACCTTGTCGGCATCCCACTCACCCAAACGACTGAAGGGTCGCGATGGATCGGCAATCAGAAATTCCGAACTGCTGACCCCGGGGTTAAGCCGCAAACCACGCACATGATCGGCAGAAGGGCCAGCAAAGCGTTGCAACTGGCTGATCGAATTAAAAATGATCTTGTCTGAATTGGCCAGTACCTCTGCGATCTCGTCATCGGCATAGGCCACGCTGTATGCATGGGTTTCCCCGGCAAACTTGAGGCGACCGAGTTTGACCTCGTTCAGCGATGAGGAGGTTGTGCCGTCCATGTATTGCTGCATCAGATCAAAGACCGACCAGGTGGCAAAACATTTCAACGCCAGCAGCGCCTTGGCGCCGGAGTGCTCACGCACGTAGGCAATGCGCTGCATATTACGCAGCAACTTGCTCTTGTCGATCAGGTAATACGGCGTTTTGATCATGGCACAACGACCCTCCGCTCATTGCCGATAAACCGGGAGATGCCCAGCGTACGCAAAGCGCGCGATTATAGTGAAAAACAGCCCGGGCTTCGAGGAAAAATACATAAACCAGCCGGCCCGATGCTGTTAATAGGATACCTGTCTAATATGACGATTTGCAGGCTCCCGGGACACACCCTACGAGCGAAACCTTGCACATGCATAATATGCATTACAAGCGACAATAATATGCATTAGACAAATAGAGGCTGATCCTTATAAGGTCAGCCGATCAATAAAAACTGGAGTCCAAACCATGCGTTATCCATCGCTGCTATTGACCACTGTACTCACCGCAAGCTGGAGCTGGAGCGCAGTAGCCCAACCCAAAGCCGCAGAGCCTGTGACGGCTGAGCGCAACAAAGCGGTTCTTGAGGCCTTGCCGTTTTCCAACACTCAGGCGTTCGACGATGCAAAGAGAGGCTTTATCGCCGAGTGGCCCGAAGGCAAGGTGATCGATAGCGAGGGCAACATAGCCTGGAACATGGCTGCCTATGCTTTTTTGAATGCTGATTCAGCGCCTGCCACGGTTAATCCAAGCTTGTGGCGTCAGGCGCAGTTGAACGCGATTCATGGCCTGTTCGAAGTCACCGAAGGCATGTATCAGATCCGCGGTATGGATCTGTCCAACATGACCATTATCGAGGGTAAGACGGGCCTGATCATCATCGATCCACTGCTGACTCCGGCCACCGCCAAAGCGGGTCTAGAGCTGTATTATCAGAATCGACCGGAAAAACCAGTGGTTGCAGTGCTCTATACGCATAACCATGCCGATCATTTTGGTGGGGTGAAAGGTGTGGTCGATGAAGCAGATGTGCGCTCGGGCAAGGTCAAGGTGTATGCACCTTACGGCTTTATGCAGCACGCCGTTTCCGAAAACGTCATCGCCGGCAACGCCATGACTCGCCGTGCCACCTACCAATTTGGCGCATCAGTCCCACCCGGCGAGCGCGGGCATGTGGATACCGGTCTTGGCAAGGCACTGGCCAGTGGCCCGATCACCCTGATCGCACCCACCGACACCGTGCCGGATGACGCAACGGTGACTATCGATGGTATTGATATCGAATTTCTGATGGCCCACGGCTCAGAAGCCGAATCGGAAATGATGATGTATTTCCCGCAATTCAAGGTGCTCAACACTGCCGAGATAACCAGCCAACAGCTGCACAACATCTACACCATTCGCGGCGCAGCGATTCGCGACGCCAGCGCCTGGTCACACTATATCGACAAGGCGTTGGAACGCTTCGGTGATCGAGCAGACATTCTGGTTGCCCAGCACCACTGGCCCATCTGGAAGCGCGAGGAGGCACAGCATTTTCTCGGAGTGCAGCGTGATCTCTACAAATTCATCCACGACCAGTCGGTACGGATGATGAACAAAGGCTTTCTGCCCGGCGACATCGCAGAAAACATCAAACTGCCAAAAAGTCTGGACCAGCAATGGTATGCCCGAGGTTATTACGGCACCTTGAAACACAACGCACGTGCCATCTATCAGCGCTACATGGGCTGGTACGACGCCAATCCAGCCAATTTGGATCCGTTGCCGGCGCAGGAGAACGCAAGAAAAACCATCAGTTACATGGGTGGCATGGACAAGGTGCTAAAGCAGGCCCGCATCGACTTCTCTAACGGAGAATATCGCTGGGTCGCTTCAGTCATGAGTCAGGCTGTGTTTGCCGAGCCAGATAATCAGGCAGCACGAGAACTGGGCGCTGACGCGCTGGAGCAACTGGGCTACCAGGCTGAAGCGGGCACGTGGCGCGGTGCCTATCTGACTGGCGCACAGGAGCTGCGCGAGGGTACGGCTGAGCCGCGGCGCGGTAATGCACTCTCCCCAGATTTACTACAAGCGCTGGATGCCGGCATGTTCTTCGATCTGCTGGCAGTGCGCCTGAACGCTGAAAAGGCTGAAGGGAAGCACTTGGTGATCAACTGGTCACTGACCGATATCGACGAACAGTACCGCCTGAATCTAGAAAACTCCACCCTGACCCATCGGGCCGGCAGCCTGGCTGACAGTCCCGATGCGGGCGTCAGCATGACCCGCGACACCTTGGATCGAATCCTGCTGCGTCAACTGACTTTCCCTGATGCAGTCAAGTCGGGTGACATCAAAGTGTCCGGCAACCCCATGGCGTTCTTCGGCTTGTTACAGATGATCGAAGAACCGCCGGCCAACTTCCCGATCATCGAGCCAGTCACTCAATAACCGGGCAAGACGGAGATAAAAAAGCCGGGGCATAAACCCCGGCTTTTTAGTGTGCACAGCGTTCACAGAATAGCTCCTTGGCAAGGAGCCATATCGTCAAGGTGAATGGAGGAAGCCGTGGAGCCGTTCCACAAAGAATGCGGACTCCTCTTTTAGGCTGAATAGCTCCGGCGCAAACAGCCAGCTCTGGGTAACACCCATCAAGTGGATATACACCAGCAAACCCAGTTTTTTGGCTGGCTGTGAGGAAGGCAATTGCTTGAGTTCCTGAGCCTTGGTCACCAGCTGAGACAAGGTGTCGACGATGTGGCTGGTCAACTCTCGTTCACGCTTGATCGTAGGTGCGATCGCTTCGGTCAGCTCAGTCTTGTTCAACAGGATTTCGAACGACTGACGAAACCAGACATCCGTCGCTAGCAGCTCGAGCCATTGCCGCGTGAAGGCATCAATTGCCTTTAGCGGATCCGCGCTGTCTTGGGCGGCACTGTTGATCAGGTTTTCCAACGGCTCCTGGGAATACGCCAGTACAGCCTGATACAGATCATCCTTATTCTTGAAATGCCAGTAGATCGGCCCGCGACTGTAACCCGCCTCGGCGCCGATCATGCCCAGCGTGGTATTGGAATAGCCGTTGCGACTGAACAGTGTCAGAGCGGCTTCAATTATCTTCAGACGCGTTTTTTCTGCGTCTTCCTTGGTACGGCGCATGAATTATCCGCTTGCGGCACACTTCATGATCTGTCGAGCATGAAGTGTGCGGGCTAATATCAGAGCGCGTCGTCCGCCGCCATTTGCATGTAGGTGGGATCGAAACGCAGCTTTATGTTAGCGCCATCACCCAGCGTCTTGCCACCGGGAAAGGCGATACCCACGAAATCAGCGGAACTGGCCCCTTCGCCCAAAAGACCCTTCTGGTAGGAGAACTGACGTACGCTATCCATGGCCTCAACTGCTTGCTCACTGGAGATGAATGCGACCGCATCGGCTGGCTGCCAGAACATCTTCATGCCAGCCAGTTGAGCTTCATAGCCAGCCTGATCAGTACCCGACGCTTCTCCCAGGAAGGCTCTTGCTTCCTGACCAGCTTCGCTGTCCGTGCTCATGATCGCCATCAGCTCAAACCAGGCACCGACCAGTGCCTTGCCCAACGCGGGGTTCTCCGCCAGGGTCTGGGTGTTTACCACAGTCAAATCCTTGATGTGGCCTGGGATCTGACTGGAATCGAATACTCGATTGGCTCCGGGCATTTCTAATACGTCAGCAAGCAGCGGATTCCAGGTCACTACGTTTTCAACACCATCAGTACTGAATGCGGCCACCATATCCGCATCCCCGGTATTAACCACGGTCACGTCCCGCTCACTCATACCCACCGTGTCCAGCGCCCGGGCCAATAGATAATGGGAGACTGACAGTTCAACCAGGTTGACCTGTTCGCCGGCCAGATCCTTGATATTACTGCTGCCTTTCATGACTAGGCCATCGTTACCGCTGGAATAGTCTCCAACGATCAACGCGGTGGTATCAATACCGCCGGCTGACGGGATTGAAAGTGCGTCCATACTGGTCGCTACTACGCCGTCGAATTCGCCTGCGGTGTACTGGTTGATCGATTCGATATAGTCATTGATCTGCACAATCTCGACTTCAATACCGTACTTGTCCGCCCATTTCTTCATGATTCCCGACTCATCGACGTACTTCCAGGGAATCCACCCTGCATAAATACTCCAGGCGATCTTAAAGCTATCACGCTCCTGAGCGCTCACCGACGGAACAATCAGCATGGTAGAAACAGCGGCCGTCATGAGTGCACCGCCGAGCAGTTGTTTGATACGACGTTGGAATGCAAAAGGCTTTTTCATGTATCTACTCCTGAATGGATAAGGCGTTTGCCCGATCATGTGTCCAGATGAAAATTCCAGACTATGGGAAAAACTCTGCAAGAGGCGCGCCAGCTTCCGCCAGCGCAACAGGGTTAGAAGAATTTCAGGTACCGGTTTATCTCCCAGTCTGATACGTGGGTGTGATAACTGGTCCACTCATCGCGCTTGTATTGCACGAAGCTCTCGAACATCGAATCGCCAAATACCTGCCTGGAAAGGGGGTCTGCTGCGAAGGCGTCGATGGCCTCTCCCAGGTTCTGCGGCAGCATATCGATACCCATCTCACGGACCTGCTGGTCGGTGTAGTTGTACATATTCTCGCGGTGCGGCAGACCAGGATCCAGTGCTTCCTTGATGCCCTCCAGGCCGGCGGCCAGAATCATCGCGGCTCCCAGATAAGGATTGCAGGCGATGTCTGCTGCACGGCATTCAACGCGCGCGCCTTGGGAAGGGATGCGCAACATATTGGTGCGGTTGTTATTGCCATAGCAGACGAATACTGGGGCCCAAGTCGAGCCAGACATACTGCCCTTGCGCACCAAGCGCTTGTAACTGTTTACCGTAGGCGCAATCACTGCACTGATTGCTTTGGCATGCTTCATCACACCCGCAATGAAGTGATAAGCCATGGTTGTCACGCCACAACCGTGAATATCCTCACCGTTGGCAGTATCAAACAGGTTCTCGCCGGTTTTCAGGTCGGCCAATGACATGTTGTAGTGCGCTCCGCTACCGGTGCGCGTGGCTGAAGGCTTGGGCATAAAGCTGGCAAAGGCCCCGTGCTTACGGGCTATCTCTCCAGCCATCAAGCGGAAAAACACCAGTCTGTCGGCCATGCCCAGAGCGTCGGTATAAGTGAAGTCAGTTTCGAACTGACCGTTGGCATCCTCGTGGTCAAAAGAGTACACATCCCAGCCCATGCTGTTCATGGCTTCTACCAGCTCGCCAACGATGTGCATGTTGTCGCCCAGGGAGCGCGGGTCATAGCAAGGCTTGGACAACGAGTCGCGTCCGCTGATTGGCTCGAAACCACCATCGGCAGAATCCTTGAACAGGAAGAATTCAGTCTCGATACCGAGGTTGAACGTATAGCCCATGTCGGCTGCGGCGGCGACCTGTCGCTTGAGTATGCTCCGCGAGCAGGCTTCAAAGGGTGCTCCGTCCAGATACAGATCGCTGGCAAACCAGGCGAGATCAGGATTCCAGGGGCAGACGGTCATGGTAGAGACGTCCGGCATGGCAGCCACTTCATTGTCCGCAATATCCTGCGGCACCCCGTCTAGCGCAGCGCCGGTGAACAGCTCTGAACCTTTGAGCATGCGTCCAATATGAGAAATAGGCACGAACTTGCCCTTGATGATGCCGTGGATATCAACATAACCGGCCAGAGCGTATTTAACGCCCTTGTCCTGCAGGGTTTGTTTTAGGCTTTCGGGTGATGGCTGAACGGTCATGTATGCACTCCAGTATGATAAAAGCGCCGGGGGCGGCGAGCTTGGTATGATTCTTCCATTCAACATACATGCCAGCATGCATGTATAAATATCAAAAGGCATGTGGAGCCATACCCGCAGGACTTCATCAAAATCCATCTGGGAGTAGTAATAATGTCGGTACATCAAGGGCTTGAGCGGCAATTCCAGCTAGGCAATACACCCCTGCAAAGCGGTGAAATTCTGCGCGATGGCTGGCTCAGTTTCGTCCAGACAGGGGAGCTGAATGCCGCGGCGGACAACCTGATTCTGATCCCGACGTACTATGGTGGAACACACATGGGCAATATGCCCTTTATTGGTGCAGAGGGACCCCTTGATCCAGAGCGGTTCTGTATTGTAATCCCCAACCTGATTGGCAATGGTCGCTCCATCTCACCTAGCAACTCACCGAATAATCAGGCCGCGGGGCATTTCCCCCGGGTCAGCCTGTATGACAATGTCATAGCTCAAAAGCGTTTGCTGGAGCACCATTTTCACGACGCTTCACCCGCATTGGTCATGGGGTGGTCCATGGGCGGTATGCAGGCACTGCAATGGGGTTGTCTTTACCCAGAAAAGGTCAAACGGATTATGAGCATCTGCGCTACTGCGCGCTGTTGGCCTCACAATCAGGTATTTCTGGAGGGAGTGAAAGCGGCGTTGATTTGCGATCCAGCCTGGCACGAAGGCTTCTATCATCGTCAGCCAGAGGCTGGACTCAAAGCCTTTGCCCGGGTGTATGCCGGATGGGCCTACAGTCAGGCATTTTTCCGCGATGAGCTGTATCGCAGCCTTGGATTTGACAGTATTTCGGCCTTACTGGAGTACTGGGAAGAGGATCACCTGACACAGGACGCCAACAATCTGCTGGCGGTATTGGAGAGCTGGAAGTCAGCCGACATCAGTGCCAATGATGTGTATGCGGGTGATCTTCCTGCTGCTTTGGGCGCCATTACGGCGAAGACGCTGATCATGCCCAGCACGACGGACTTCTACTTCACCGAGCAGGATGCTGCCTGGGAGGCCGCGCATATCCCCAATAGTCAATGTGTGCCATTGCAGTCAGACTGGGGCCACTGTGCCGGAGCGCCGGGCCGTAACCCGATTGATACAGCTCACATACTGGCAGCGTGCGCAACTTTACTTGAGCGTTAGTGCTATTGCACTACGCTGCATCTTCAGGTCAGTTGTTCCTGCTGCGCCCAGCCACTGTAAATATACGTCATCGGGCGAGGACCCGGCAGGTATTCGGTAGCCAGGTCACCGATATTGAATCCGCCATCACGCAGCAATTGTGGAATATCACGATTCAAATGGCAGCCACCGGCGAAAGGCTTCCAGATAGGTGTAAGCCGATTTTGCCAGCGGCGTACGGAGGCATCCGGAGCCAGACCGTGTTCACAAAAAAGCAGGCGACCACCTGGTTTGAGTACACGAAGCATCTCGCGCAGAGCCGGCACCGGGTCCGTGATTGAGCAGAGCGTAAACGTCATGACAATGGTGTCGAACCGGTTGTCTACCGCATGGATACCTTGCACATCGACGGCGATCATCTCCACTGGTATGGCACAATCTACCGCACGACGAGAAGCTAATGCCTGCATCTGCGCAGCGGGATCGACACCGACGATAGAGGTCACCTGATCAGGACGATAAAACTGCAGATTGAGACCGGTTCCAATACCAATTTCCAACACCTCGCCAACCGCCTGAGGCACGATGCGCGAGCGCGCTTTCATGACATCGCCCATGCCGCAGGCGATATCGATCATTCGTGGTAGTACATAACGCTCATAAGGATTCATAAGCTCTTCCTTTTTGGGCTGAATGCTACGCGTCAGTCCTTAAGCCAACTGAGCGTTTGCGGTTGCCCCTGATGCGCGTCGAACAGATGCCCGACATCCGGCACAGCATAGCATCGGTCTCCCCGCTTCGGCTGCCAGCGATTGAACTCCACATGACTGATGCCGACCTCCCAGGGCTCATCCGCTTGCCATCCGCAGGGCAACAGCTCAAGCCGTACCTCAGCACCGATCAAGCTAATGGATTCAATACGCAGTGGCAGGTGAGCGTGCTCCGCTGGCTTATCCTGCAAACGCACTTCGTGCGGTCGCAAATAAAGCTGTATTGCCTCATCCGTGATGGGCGACGGCATATCGACCCAGGCTTCGCCTTGAACCAGACGCTGACCCTGCGCATCGCCGTTAAAAACGTTCACGTGGCCGAGAAAATCAAATACAAAGCGACTGTCCGGCTGGGCATATAATGCCTGCGGATTATCGACCTGCTCAATCTTGCCCGCACTCATGACCACGACGCGATCAGACAGCTCCAATGCTTCTTCCTGGTCGTGGGTAACGAAAACACTAGTGAAATGCAGCTCATCATGCAGCGCCCGAAGCCACCTGCGAAGGTCCTTGCGTACTTTTGCGTCCAGCGCCCCAAAGGGTTCGTCGAGCAATAGAATCTGAGGCTGCATGGCCAAAGCGCGCGCTAGCGCGATACGTTGTTTCTGTCCGCCAGACAGTTGCGCAGGGAACCGGTCTGCTAGATGACTGAGCTGGACCATTTCGAGCAGCTCGCCCACCTTCTTGTGAATATCCGCCGCTCCAGGACGTTCCTTACGGGGCAGCACTTCTAGGCCGAAGGCAATGTTCTGCGCTACGGTCATATGCCGAAACAGCGCGTAATGCTGAAAAACAAATCCTACTCGGCGCTCACGTACATGCAGCGGTGTAACATCCTTGCCGTGAAACAGAATGCGGCCCTGTTCGGCAGTTTCCAGTCCAGCAATGATCCGCAGCAGCGTTGTTTTCCCGGACCCGGAAGGTCCGAGCAGCCCCGTTAGCTCGCCATCGGGAATATCCAGAGAGATATCATTGAGAGCTTGAAACTGGCCAAAATACTTGTTGATACCATCTAAGGTGATACTCATCAGCGACTGTCCGATTGATCAGATAGCAGGGCGTGTTGGCGGGATTGACGCCACTCAACAAAGCTTTTCAGCAACAGGGTAAGCAAGGCAATCCCCGCTAGCAGTGAGGCGCTGGTGAAAGCCCCCACCGCGTTATAATCCTGATACAACAACTCCACATGCAGGGGCAGCGTATTGGTTACTCCGCGGATGTTGCCTGCAACTACCGATACCGCACCGAACTCGCCAACCGCCCGGGCATTGGTCAAGACGACACCATAAAGCAATGCCCACTGAATATTAGGCAGCGTCACCCTACGAAACAGTTGCCAGCCAGAAGCGCCGAGCACAACGCCGGCCTCTTCTTCCTCCCGGCCCTGCTGCTGCATCAGAGGGATCAGCTCGCGGGCAACAAAGGGACAGGTAACGAACACCGTGACCATGACAATGCCCGGCCAGGCAAACATCAACTGTACATCCTGATCCAGTAACCATCCGCCGAGCCAACCGTTACTGCCGTACAACAACAGATACAACAGGCCTGCGACAACTGGCGATACGGCAAAAGGTATATCGATCAAGGTAATCAACACTTTACGCCCGGGAAACTCAAAGCGTGTCACCAGCCAGGCAAGAAACACGCCAAAGATCAGATTAATCGGCACTGTCAGTGCCGCGACGAACAGTGTCAGCCCGATAGCATGCAACGTGTAGGTGTCGGTCAGGTTATCCCAGAACGTCTGCGCGCCCTCGGAGAATGCCTCGACAAAGATCAGCACTAACGGCATAACCAGCAATAACGTGGTTATTGTGAGTGCAAGAGCGATCAAGCTCCACTTAACCCAAGGCTGATCTCCGATACGTAAGCTTGATTTTGCTCGATTCATGAGTAGTTACCGTCCATGCAGGCGTCGCAGATAGCGCGCTTGCCACAGGTTGATAGCGAGCAATAGAAATAACGACGCCATCAGCACCACGGAAGCAATAGCACTTGCCGCCGCGTAATCAAACTCCTGCAAACGTATGAAAATCATGAGACTGGTTATCTCACTGACATAGGGCATATTGCCTGCAATAAATATGACCGCACCAAACTCACCTAGACTACGAGTAAATGACAGCGCTATGCCCGTCATCAAGGCAGGCCAGAGGGAGGGAAAGAGAATACGCCGGAACACAGTCCAGTCCGAAGCACCCATACTCACCGCAGCCTCTTCATCCTCCGGTGCGAGATCTTCCAGTAAGGGTTGAACCGTTCTGACCACAAAGGGCAGACTAGTGAAGGCCATAGCGACAACAATGCCCAGCGGAGTAAAAGCGACCTTGATACCCAGCATGGCAAGGTACTCTCCGTACCAGCCTCCTTCGGAGAAGAGTGCGGCTAATGTAATACCAGCAACCGCTGTGGGTAGCGCGAAAGGCAGATCCATCAATGCATCGACTATACGCTTACCCCAGAACTCATAACGAACCAGCACCCAGGCGAGTAGCAAACCCACCATGCCATTGAACAATGAAGCAATCCCGGCTGCCCACAGGGTCACCTTGTAGGAGGCGACAACCCGCTCATCACTGATCACCGCCCAATACTCAGCTGCACTCATGCCAGACGTCTCGATAATAAGACCGGTCAGTGGCAGCAACAGTACCAAGCTGATGAAAAGCAGAGAGACACCCAGACTCAAAGCAAAACCCGGCAAGACACGCTTGCCGGGTTTGTTGTTGCGCACTGGCGCTAAGCCGCCTATAGCTTTTGTCATGAAAGGAGTAAATTACCTACGTTGGAGTTGATCAAGTTTACCACCGCTGGCGAAGTGAACCTTCATCGCGTTCTCCCAATTACCAGCAATATCCTCGATCGACAACAGCTCTACTTCTGGAAACTTGTCAGCGAACTCCTGGCTTACCTTTTCGTTGTGTACGCGATAGTAAAAGCCAGCAATCAGCCGCTGGGCTTCTTCGCTGTACAAGTATTCCAGATAGGCTTTGGCGACGTCTTCTGTGTCATTACGCTCAACATTGCGGTCAATCCAGGTCACTGGCATCTCGGCTAAGAAGCTAATCTTGGGAACAACAACTTCGTAACCACCTTCAGGATACTGTGCGAGGATGTTGTTAACTTCAGATTCAAAGGTCAACAGAACGTCCCCGATCTCGCGCTCTACGAAGGTGGTAGTCGCACCACGTCCGCCTGTATCGAACACGGCAACATTACCCAGGAGCTTCTTGAGAAAAGCATCAGCCTGAGCCTCATCGTCGGGATAGGTTTTTTGCGCATAACCTAGTGCAGCAAGGTACGTATAACGTCCATTACCAGAAGTTTTGGGGTTGGGCAGCACCGAAGACACGCCATCCCTAGCCAAATCATCCCAGTTACGGATGTTCTTGGGGTTACCCTTACGAACCAGGAACGCCATGGTCGAATAGTAAGGCGAACTGGCATTGGGCAAACGCGTTCGCCAGTCTTTCGGGATCAGGTTGCCACGCTCATGCAGAATGTCCACGTCAGTCACTTGGTTATAAGTCACAACATCTGCGCGCAATCCCTGGATAATCGCTTGTGCCTGCTTTGACGAACCACCGTGGGACTGCTGAATTTCGATCGTCTTCCCGCTTTCTTCCTGCCAATGCGCGCTAAATAATTCGTTATAGGCAGTAAAGAGTTCGCGGGCAATATCGTAAGACGAGTTGAGTATTTCCTGATCTGCGGCCTGGACTGGCGTCATCACCATACCGGCGCTCAAAACTAAAACGCCAGCCACGCTTTTCATGCGTCCCACTACTGATAATCCACCAGCCATAAAAACCTCTCCATGCATATCGGGATATGCAGATGCATTTGATTAGGAGGGATAGCCTATAGAAACCAGTAGCATAGAACAATATCAGCATTATACGGATTTTCTTATACCTTAAAACACTAAAGCATAAGGGTTCAATGTGTTTTGACTGCACAAAGTAAAACCCCGACCTGTTTCCAGATCGGGGTTTTGGTATAGCGCTTGACGATGACCTACTCTCACATGAGGAAACCTCACACTACCATCGGCGATGCATCGTTTCA
>Ga0314774_1000243_pt1 | contig 48929 bp, 44 predicted proteins | sample MetaGCBIA2018_FD_204515 | JGI IMG/M metagenome (GOLD analysis project Ga0314774, IMG submission 204515) | Cryopeg brine microbial communities from Beaufort Sea near Barrow, Alaska, United States - CBIA 2018 | ecosystem: Environmental > Aquatic > Marine > Coastal | place: USA: Alaska | collected... | reverse complement strand
CGTTCCACAGTGACGCTCAGTTGTGCCCGAAATTGCGCAGCCAGTGGCTCAAGTTCGCGCTCCTGCATGAGCTCTGCGAAAGCGGGGAGAAAATACAATTGCAAGCCAGTCAATGTCGCTTTGATTGCTGCCAGTGAGCTTTCGCTGCGCCAGGCATCGGTAATATAGGGATTTCGACGGCCGTTGTCACCGAGACCCATGGGTGCAGCTAGGCGCTTTTGCTGAAGTATATCCAGCGCGTGCATGGCGGCCTTAACCGTCGTCTGTGCATATTCGGGACGGCTCAGAAAATGGTGCTCGAAAAGGCCCCAGTCTGTTTGCAGACTGACTGCGTTACTATGTAAGTGAGTGCTGATTGCCTGCAGTAGCATGCAGCTACGATCAGCTGGCAATGCTCTGTTGTCTTCGGTTACCCGTGGGTCGAAGAGAATATATTCCAATGCCGGGAAGCCCTTGACGGCAACGCCGTCAGCGGCAATGGACACTGCATCGATAGGCTGCTCACCCTTCAACCAGATGTCGGTCTTGCGCGCGATCAAATTCTTGGAGTCTGGCCAAAATTGTATCTGCCACGCCATATTGTCCTTTTCGATGGGTCCAAAATCCACGAAGCGTACTCGCTGCCAGGCCTGAAAAGCCTGCAGCCATGCCTGCTGCAAAGCCACATTGTTAGCCCCCCCTGCGTTGCCATTCTCTCCAGCCTGGCAAAACCTGTTGGCCTGTTGTTGCAAAGCGCCGCTGCCGCTCACCAGCTCCGCGTAGCCCGTTGCAATGTCCGCGTGCCACTTCAGCTTTGAGACGGCGTCAGTCTGGTCCTGGGCGTAAGTCATATGACTCAGGGTTGCCATCATTAGCATCCCGCAAAGGGTCACTAGGTGGTTGGCCGAGAACGGCTTAAACATGACAGTGCTCCTGTGAGGAAGGGTCACAACGATTCAAGAAAACGAACAAGACTTGTGCGCTCTGCTATAGACATCGCCCGGTAGCTGTCTGCCGATTCTCTGGCTTCGCCGTCATGCCAGAGAATTGCCTGCTCAAGGGTTTCGGCACGACCATCGTGCAGGAATCCGGCGCGTGGATTGACTTGCTGGACTAGTCCGAGCCCCCATAAAGGAGACGTCCTCCATTCACTACCGTCGGCTAAAAATTCGCCTCGACCATCAGCCAACCCCGGTCCCATGTCATGCAGCAACAAATCGGTGTAAGGCCATATCGTTTGATTGCTCAGATCGGGACGACCGGGGGCGTCGCCCGTCACGTGGCGTGGGGTGTGGCAGGCAGCGCAAGCGCTCTGATTAAACAGTTTCGCTCCAGCCATAACCTCTGGATCTGTCATGTTACGCCTCGCTGGTACCGCCAGACTGCTCGCATAAAAGTCGATAAAACCGGCAATTTCGTCGCTTACCTCAGGTTCGCCGCCATGAGGAGCATCGTCACAGCCCTGGGTCGGGGTGCAGTCGGTGATCGACACCAGCGTCGAAGTCAGGCCCATATCACCAGCGAAGGCACCCATACTTTGCTGCATGATCGAAGGCTCGCTGGCTTTCAGCCCAAAACGACCTAGTACAGAGGTTTCCTTAGCGCGGTCCCATACCCGGTTAGCTTTACCGGAAATGCCATCGTTATTTGCGTCATCTTGATCAGCGCTAGCGAGAATATCCCCTTCAGAGATGTGTGCCAACAGACCCAAACCGATCATTGGCGGAGCAACCCGTGGCGAGATCAACAGGTCGACGGGGAGGGCTCCATACTGCGGATTGTCTATTCGGTAGTCCGGTTCGCGGAGTATCACACGGGTGCCGTCATCCAGTGTATCTACGCGCTCTTTCCAGTCGATAACCAGTTCAGCCTCGGGTTTGAACCCGGGGATGGCAGCGGTTTGCAGCTGACTGCCGTATACCGGATGCGGAACAAAGCCGTGCTTCTTGAGCATCTCCGCATCCTTGACAGAATCTGCAGGCATTGCCAGGCGCAGGAATAGGGAAATACTTGACTCACCGGGCTGTGGGGGGTGGCCCCGGCCATCTTTAATATGACAGCCCTGACAGGAATTGGTGTTGAACAATGAACCCAGCCCGTCACGGGCATCGGTACTCGAAGGAGCTATAACCCATGGGTTGCGGAAAAAACTGTTGCCTACGCTGAAGTCGAGTCGCTTGCTCATGGACAAATTGCCTTGAGGTAACGAAAAGGCATTGTGATCCGATTTTTCAACGGAGCCTTCACCGCCACTGCCAGGCGTGTCCTGGAGCGGGTACTGTTTAGCCTCGCTACACCCAGCCAATACACCGAGCAACAGTAGCGACACAAAAAGTTGTGTTAGCCGTCCAGATACCCCGGTGGCGTTAGCAATGGAGAGTGATTTCATGAAAGCATGTCTATGTTGTCACCGAACGGAGGAAAGCCTGACGCAACGCGCAAGGCTTTCGATTGACACAGGGATTACAAAACCCGTGGGCCGGTTAGTTGCTTGCTCTCAGATCAGAACGCGAGACCAGCGTCATCTGGCTCCAGGGACGCCAGGCCCAGTCCAACTGCGATTTGTTCGATGCTGCCCGTCTGTTCGACCAGCGCCGAGATAGCCTTATTGATGATGATGGCACCTTTCTGATTGTCTGGTGCAATCATCATATCAAAACGCATGGGCTCATCACTGGCTTCAGCGGCATCTTTCATCTCTTGCAGGGCGGCCACAGTCAATTCGAGATCCGAACGCAGCTTGTTGTCCAACTCTGCGTTAGTGTTTTGCACAAGGTCGGCAAGGGAGGGGCCACTCATCTTATCGCCACCCGTAGATGTGTAGGTACCAAGATAGACATTCTGGATACCAATGGCGTTGTAGTAGTGAGAGTTATGCGTATTGTCGCTGAAGCAATCCTGTTCGTCCTCGTAGGAATTAGCCTCAAGCGCTACCTTCATGCGCTGGCCAGCCAACTCCCCCAAAGACAGGGACCCCATTCCGAATAACATTTTTTGAAAAACCTGCTGCGGCGCTTCAGACAGCAGCTGGGCACGATAGTTATCGCTGAGACCTGGAGCCCACTGGGCGACCATCCATTCAAGGTCATTAACCAGCAAATCAGCAGCGGCACTCAGGTAATCAGCACGTCGATCACAATTGCCATTGGTACAGTTTTCACCTTTGGCATAATCGCTAACAGGACGATCTCCCGCACCGGCACCGAAGCCATTCAGGTCCTGGCCCCAAAGCAGAAATTCGATGGCGTGATAACCCGTCGCGACGTTCGCCTCGGACCCTCCAGCCTCATTCAAATTTGCCAGAAGATCAGGAGTGATGATGTTAGCGTCGATTGTTTCACCACCGATGTTGATTTCCCTGTTGGCTATGATATTGGCCGTGGCACCGTCATTGCCCATTTCGTATTGGTAATCATCCGCGGCGATATAGTCGATCATGCCTTCGTCCAGGGGCCATGCATTCAACTGACCTTCCCATTCGTCCACAACAGAATTGCCGAAACGGAAGGCTTCTGACTGCTGGTAGGCTACCCGGGATTGCAACCAGGCACTCTTCGCTGCTTCAAGGCTCTCTTTACTGGGGTCGGTGATCAGAGTGTCGATGGCTACGTTCAAGGCGCGAGCCGTCTCAAGTGCGTCCGCATAATTAGCATGGGCCATAGCCGCGTACTGCTCGACGACAGCGTGTGGATCTGTGCCACCGGGCATAGAAGAGGCGTCGGAATCATCGGAGCTGATTTCTATAGCGGGTTCGGCACTGGCGGCAGCGGCAGGCTCATATTCATTGTCACTATTGTTGCACGCGGCCAGCATAAAAGTGGCGGAAGCCGCCAAGATTAAGGCCTTGAGTGGAATATGAACTGCCATGGAATAATTCCCCGATCTAAATATTATGAATGAGATTGATTTGCGTTACTTATTATATTCAGCCTCTGCGGATTTGCAATGTATAAAGCGTTAAAAAAGAATCAGAAATCGTCTGCAACACACTGCGGGAAGAGGTTTTGAACTAAGCCGGACATCCTTTGCCATACTGAGTTCACATGCAAAGTAAGGAGAACCCCATGTCAAATCATCATATTTACAAGAAAGTGGAAGTCGTAGGCTCGTCAACCACGAGCATCGAAGAAGCTATTGAGCATGCCATTAGCGAAACCAGCAAGTCGGTTAAGAACGTCGAATGGTTTGAAGTGCAGGAAACCCGAGGTCATGTAGTGGACGGTAAGGTCGCCCACTATCAGGTTGTCATTAAAGTCGGCTTTCGCATTGAGAACAGCTGATCCAGGGACATCCATCAACCCCGTCTGACCACAGCTTTACAGTTGTATTCAGGCGGGGTTTTAATGGATCCTACTGAAATGCCACGCTGATCACGTCTCGATAATTGCGTACCCGTTGAACGAAGTGGACGGGTTCATAGCCCCGTGCATAGCCATAACGCAACTGAAGATAGTAGCGTTTGTCTGCCAGCAACGGCAGAGCTTCGCGGGCGAACTGTTTGACCAGATCGTATTCCGGACCATTGGGTTGTTCATATCGATCAGTGTAAAAGGTGGTGGGCCCGTTTCGTGTTGAAACTATCAATACCCCGGTCTCATCCGGATGGGGCAGGGCGCCGACGCGGTTATCGCTGGAACAATTTACTAGCAGCAGCGACAACGCTGACAGAATACCGGTTCGAGTTGCTTCTCGCATGTGACTCCTCCATCTCCCGTTGAGTTTTAAGTGTTTTCGGAGCAGAAAAGGTTTGGTGTGACACGAGTAACCATAGCCTCTTGGTACCTTAGACCAGAAGCCCATCACTATAAAATAGGCATTGTTACCTTATGCTGAGCGCCTGGTGTCATGTAAGTCAGCGCGCTAAATCTACCGGAGAAAAAGATAGTGCACGAACAGAATCAGCCACACCGTCTAGCTCAAGGGGTAGTGCTAGTCTGTAATGCTCACGGCCGCGAATTTATTGAGATAACGCACTCGCTTCTCTGCGCCCGGATTTCCATTGAGGGTGCGCAGATAATCAGCCATGTTCCAGTCGGCCAAGAGCCCCTGTTGTGGTTGAGTCCTGAAGAGCCTGAATTACCCGGTATTCCGCTGCGCGGTGGCATTCCTCTATGCTGGCCCTGGTTTGGTGATGACCGGCAAGGCCCTGCCCACGGGATCGCACGTATCAGCAAATGGGAAATCGAAGACGTAGCCGTTAGCGAGAGCAGCGTTAAAATTATTCTGGTTTTACCTCAGGCGGAAATCACTCGTCAGCTACCCGCAGAGCAATGGGAACTCAAGGTTGAATTTCTGCTCGGCGACGAGCTGGAAGTCAGGCTGACCAGCACCAACTGCGGTACCCAACCACAACCGTTAAGCCAGGCATTGCACACCTACTTACCTGTGTCGGATATACATCACAGCAGGGTCGTTGGACTGAACAGCCTTTCATACGTTGATCAGCTGACCGGCAAAGTCAACGAGCAGCAAGGCGACGTCCAAATAACCGAAGAAGTAGACCGTATCTACTTCGGGGACATCGGCACGTTGCGGCTTCTGGATGGCGATAGTGGGCGCATTGATGTCGAGTGTGCAGGCAGTTGTTCATCGGTTATATGGAATCCCTGGCAAGACAAAGCCCGCAGACTCAAGCACTTTCCCTCTGAGGGATACCGGCAGATGCTGTGCATCGAAACAGCAAATGCCGGGCCTGATGCGCGACATCTGCAGCCATGTGAGACTCAGGTACTGACAACCCGGATCAGTCGCTACCATCGTAGCGACTAAGCTGGTTCAATGACTTCCCTGCGAGGCCGCGATAGCGCAATCACCAGACTGACCAGAGTCGATCCTATCAATGCGCCAAGAAAGGGTGCCAATGTAGGTATCGCCCCTGGAAAGCTCGCCGCCCACAATCCTGCGGACAGTGACCCGCTACTGACCCAGCCAGGCAATACAGCGCCCAGCAGACCCGCAAGGCAACCGGCTATGGCAGCGCTGCTGCCCATACGCGACCACAACCCCAACAAGACTGGAACCACGGCAGTTGCGCAAAGCAGGTCAGCGATCAGGAATAAACGCAGTACTGATATGCCCTGTAGCGCGACTAGCACTACTGGCAGCATCAGGAGGACAGTTATCCAGCGTGCAGAGGTCAGCGACAAACCGCTTTTTTCTGTGACGGCCAAGGAAGCAATCGCGTTTTGCAAGGTATCAACCGATGACGCCACTAGAGTCAAGGCCAGAACCAGCGCCGGAATGGTCAACCATGGTGGCGCGTCCATCAATAGCGCGAAGAAAGGAATTGGCGGGCTACCCAAATCAGTGCCGCTCATAGCTGCAGCAATACCAAGCCCACCGACGACGACGACAACAATTACTGTAATCACACCGCCCAGCAAAGCGCCCTGACCCAATGCGGCTCCGTCCCGCGCAGACCAGACCCTTTGCCAATAGCCTTGATGAAACAGATTGGCGGCGGTGACCGCGATCACCAGTGTGAGTGCTACGCCCAGAGCGCTGCCTACAGGGATGCCGGGCATGTTGATTGCAGCGGAGTCAATATGTGGTAGCCGTTGCATGGCGACCATGCCCACTACGACCAACAGCGCCAACAGCAACCAGGCCTGCCAGCGATCAGTCATCAGGCTTGCGCGCAGACCGCCACCAGCGGTGTAGATCAGCGTAGCAACGGCGACGCCGATGATTACCAATGCTGGATTTACATCAGACAGCATCGAGGTAATAGCGCCAATAGCCGTTAGCTCGGCGATCAGAAAGCACAACATGTAAAGCAGTGATATCAATACCACCCAACGTCTGACCAAATTGCCATAACAGGCCTGGGCAAATTCACCAATGCTGCTGCCTCGGGGTAGATAGCGGCGGATGGCAGGGCCGCAAAATGCAAATACGATGAAGGGCAGGGCAGCACCTATGGCATAGCCTGCTAGTGCCACAGGGCCTGCCAGTGCGCCGACTTCAGGGGGAGCAAATAGGATCCAGCCACCCATTCCAGAGGCAAGAAATGATAAGCCCAGCGCTTGGGCGCCTTGGCTATTGCGTGCAGTCAGAAAATCATCGAGTTCGCCGTGACTGCGACGGGCTCGCAAGCCCAGCCAGATGAACAGAAGTAACGCCGCGCCCAGCACGGCAAGGGTCAGATAAGGCATGTCGCACTTCCTCCGCCGGTATTATCCGGATCAGGTTCCAGGGTTTAGGCAGGCTACAAGCAGCCCGCTGGTTCTCAGCCTGTCCGTTGGACGAACAGGCTCCCCTGGCGACTAAGTGGGTTAATTATTCAAGCGCGGCAATATTGCCATAGAAAGGTCGATCAGACGACTACTGTCAGCTTGCGGCGGCGAGCGCCTTTGGGCAAACCAGGGCCACGAGCTCGTCCACGGCATCCAGCCCTGGTACATCCAGAAAGCCGGGTTGTTGATACGCTGGATTGGGGTAGGAATAATAGCCTTCGCCGGTTTGCAGGCCGAGTTTGCCCTTGTCAACAAAATGCTTCTTGATATAGGCCGCGTTACTTAGAAGCTGTGCATCCTGTTTTTCGTTGCCCCAGTAATTCATCACGTCATAGCAGGTTTTCATGCCAATGATATCCATTAGGCCGCAGGGACCCGAGGCACACCCGCGATTGGCAATAAGGTAGGTGCGATCGATATATTCGGGCGTTGATACGCCGTTGGTGATCAACGACTGTGTGGCACTCAACAGAGGAACCAGCCAGGTGTTGAGCACATAACCATTTTGTTCCTTTTGAATGGGGATCGGAACCATACCGATCTCGATCGCAAAACGGACCACGGCGCGCAGCGTTGTCTCAGCGGTGCTTGCATGGGCCATGACTTCGGCTAGATTCATGCTCCAGATCATGTTGGCAAAATGCAGGGCACAATACTTTTCAGGTCGGCCGGTGGCAGTGGCGAACTGGGCCGGAAGCAGCGTGGATGAGTTGGTCGCCACTAGGGTATGGGCGGGAAGAAACGGCGCCATCTTCTTGTAGACTGCAGTTTTGGTCTCCGGTATCTCTGGTACGGCCTCGATCACTAGGTCAGCGGCGGAAACAGCCTCACCCAGTTTGCTGGTGTATGTCAGGCGACTCTGTGTTTCGCTAATCATATCAACGCTCGCACCCAAATCTGCCTGATAAATAGCAGCGTACTGACGGTGTGCAATCTTGCAACGTTCAAGAGCTTCCTCGAACAAATCGAAAACCACTACTTGTTTGCCCTTGAAAGCGCTGTGCCAGGCGATCTGGCCACCCAGCACACCCGCGCCGAGTACCGTCACATTGTTTAAAGCATGTGTCATGTTATATCTCCGGGCGGACCCGACGGGCCCGCCACAAAATGGAAAGAGATCAGGCCGCCTGATCTGCGTGACGGGCTGCTGCTGGTGGGTCGAATGTCAGGATGCCGTCTTCCAATGACTCCTTGAGCAGGAGCACCGAGTCCAGTTCGTAATTGTTGAGAATGCGCCAGGGCAGGGCGCTACCCTGGCGCGGCAGGACGCTGTTGCCCCGCTGCACGTAACCTGAGCGGAGCGACCCCATGATTGAATCTGTTTCGATATGGCCATGGTGGTCCAGTGGAATGGCAACGCTCTTGCCCTGTTCGCTCATATGCTTGAGTAGACGGCAGATATACAACGAAGCCATGTCAGCCTTTAGCGTCCAGGGCGCATTGGTATAACCTAGAATCCACGCCATGTTGGGGACGTTTTGCATCATCACTGCTTTGTAGGTCATCTGTTCATTAAGAGGGCAGTGTTCGCCGTCCAGGCTCAACTGCATACCGCCAAGAAGCTGCATCTGCAGCCCAGTAGCGGTAATGATGATGTCCGCTTCCAGTTCCTGACCTGACTTGAGACGAATGCCTGTTTCGGTAAATGTATCGATATGATCGGTGACGACAGATGCCTTGCCGTTATTGATCGCCTCGAATAGATCTGCGTCAGGCACTGCACACAGGCGTTCATCCCAAGGGTTATAGCTAGGGGTGAAGTGCTTCATGTTGCTCTGGTCAACAAGCTTTTTACTCACACCCTTGAGCAGAATTTTCCGGGTGGCATCAGGCCAACGCATCGCTGCCTTGTATATCCAGCGCTGCATCAGAATATTGCGCCGTCTGGCCATGTGATAGACCCACTTTTGCGGCAGGACTTTGCCTAGCGTCTCCGAAATCTTGTCATAACCAGGCACGGAAAAGACGTAGGAGGGCGAACGTTGCAACATCGTCACGTGTTCCGCGGTATCAGCCATGGCCGGAACGAGGGTGACTGCTGTGGCGCCACTGCCGATGACAACTACCTTCTTGCCTCGATAGTCAAGATCAGCAGGCCATTGCTGGGGGTGGATGCAGGTGCCGCGGAACGTTTCTACACCTGGGAATTCGGGCAGATATCCTGACTCGTAATTGTAATAACCGGTACATCCGACAAGAAAATCACATGTGTATAGCTTTTGCTCTCCAGTGACTGTGTCGGATGTGGTCAGGGTCCAGCGCTTGTCCTCGCTGGACCAGTTGGCACTTTCGGTGGCAGTGTTAAAACGAATCTTGCTGGTGATATCAAATTCTTCGGCCGTATCACGGATGTACTGACGAATTGAATCGCCACCGGCCAACACCTGTAAATCGTTCCAGGGTCGAAATTTGTAGCCGAAAGTGAACATGTCCGAATCGGAGCGTATGCCTGGGTAACGAAACAGATCCCAGGTGCCGCCTACAGCAGCGCGCTTCTCAAGCACGGCAAAGTGTTTGTCCGGGCACGTTTCTGACAGGTGACAGGCCATACCTATACCGGATAGACCTGCTCCAACGATAATAACGTCAAGGTGTTCAGCAGCCATATTATTATTCTCTCAAGGTGAGCTTTCTGTACCCTTATAGACTGCCTGTTTAAGTCTGCACTGCGACTGCCAGATCACGCCAATTAGTGATCAATTGATGCCATTTATCCTAATACGATAGACCAAAGAGTTTTAGTCAACACCGCCCACTCAGCACAATCAGGCATGTTATCCTGCCGACTTATTGATTTTCACCTGGATTTCCATGCTGCAACTGCGTCTTTATCTACCGCTTCTATTGCTTCTCTGTCTTGCACCAAAGACCCTCTATGCTGATGACTTGGAAGTAGTTTTCCTCTCGCCAGACAATTCAAGGTACTGGCAAATGGTCAGTGGTTTTATGCAAGCAGTTGCTAGTGATCTAGACATCAATTTGACGGTTTATACAGACCAGCAGAAAAACCGGTACAGCTACCGGGATCTCTTGGGCGAAGCATTAGATAAAAAACGGCAACCCGACTTTGTCATGTTTATGCTCAAAGAGAACGTGACAGCTGAAATGTTAAAAAGAACCGAAAAAGCCGGTGTGAAAACCTTTACTTTTAATACCAATGTCCCTGAATTTGACGGACAAACGGTCGGTGTACCCAGGCAATACCTCAAGCAGTGGATCGGACACCTTGCACCGGACAACATCGCTGCAGGAAAGCAGCTTGCCGAGACTTTGATCGCCGCAGCACGCCAGAAACCCGATACTAGTCCGCCGGAAATCCTGGCGCTCTCTGGAACCCGAGATTCGTCAGCTGCCACTGATCGAGACAAGGGCTTGAAAGAGTCAGTGGAGCGTGATTCAGCAACACTCAATCAGTTGCTCTATGCCGGGTGGAGCCAGTCTGAAGCGCAAGACAAGACCCAGCTATTACTTGAACGCTATCCCGGTACTGATGTGATCTGGTCTGCTAGTGATGGCATGGCCCTCGGCGCCATACAGGCTCTTGAAAGCAAGGGACTCAAGCCAGGTGTGGATGTCATGGTTGGCGGTGTTGATTGGGAAGGACGTGCCCTTGATGCCATCCGGGAAGGCCGATTGACTGCCAGCATGGGTCGGCATTTTATGGACGGTGGTGTGGCTTTGTTATTAATCCATGACTTTAATGCCGGATACGACTTTGCAAACGAAGCGTCAGGTACAACGTTGTCGTACGATTTGAAAGCGGCCAATCGCGAGAACCTCGGCGTCATCGAACAGGTAATGCAGCCTGATAACTGGGACAGCCTGGATTTCACGGACTTCAGTCGTGCACATAATCCGATACTAAGATCTAAAGATCTGAGCGCCAATGAACTTATGGACACGCTGATGGCCGAGCTCAACACGATAGGACAACGCAATAGGATTACCGAGAGTGGGCAAGATGAAGAGGTAAAAGAGTAAGTGTGGCTGGAGAATGTATTGGGTAAAGCTTTGGTTACCATGTACTGCATTTAACATAATATAGATTATACGTAGTATTATGCTGGGGCTATTTACAAGATACCAGTACACTAGTAAGCCAACTCAAGCACTACCTTCACCGTACGCAAGCAGTAAATACAAGCGTTAGACTATGCACTCAACTGGTCTATTCCGGCAATTGGCCGTATTCTTGGCCAGCAAAATTAAAAATAACGAGTGTAAATTATGACTACCTATTCGGCCTTACGCAGCGCGATTCGATATGCCCTTTTCGCAACTGCAGCCATCTCCACGCCTACCATGGCTGCAACCGGTAGCTATACCGGCGACATCAGTTCGGTTGACGTCGGATCATGGGTGAGACCTTTTGCAGACGGCAACTGCTGCTCCGGCCTGGGACCGGTTAAATTCCGAGCACAGGACCTTCAGGTCGGTACAGATGGCCTGTATTCCTTATCATCTGTGCAAAATGGTTACGATGGCTATCTATTCTTGTACCAGAACAGTTTTGATCCGCTGAATCAGACGGCCAACTTTGTCGCGGGTGACGATGACGGCACCGGCGGCATCGGCACCTCGGATATCGAGAACATCAGTTTGGTGGCGGGTACCCGCTACATCATTGTCGATACCGGCTTCGCTGCAGGTGACCAGGGAACCTTCACCACCACGGTCACCGGCCCGGGTGCGATCTATTTCGTGACCTTGCCACTGACCTCTGCTGATGTTTTCTAGGCGACTTGTCCATCAGTGCCAACAAGTCCCTTGCACGCACCCTGAGTCAGCGACTCGGTAGCTTGCGTGAGTCATCGCCTTACCCACAGCATGGTTTTTTCCTGCAAACGTCCTATGACGAAAACGACGTCAGTACCAGCGATACTCAGCCGAGCTACAACTATCGAAGCAACCGTATCACCGCCGGCCTTGATCACAAGCTAACTGAAGCAATGGTAGTAGGCGCAGCATTGAGCCATGAGGAAGGTGACAGCAACCTCGATGCGTCCATCGACGAAATCAACCGTACAGCTACAAGCTTGTCACTGTTCAGCAGCTATCAGTTGACCGACCAGATCCATGCCCAGGCAATTTTGGGTTATACACGGGCAAGCTATGAGCTCGACACTACCTCCAGCGCGGAAACTGACGCTGACGAGATGTCACTGCTGCTGGGCCTGGGCTATCACAACCAGTTGGGCGTCGTCGCACTGGACCCCTTCGCACGGATACAGTATGTCTACAGTGAAATTGATGCTTATCAGTATGACAATACCGATGAAGTCAGCGATCAGCGCGCCAGGTCCTTTCGCTCCATGTTCGGTGTCGATACCTCCATGCAGATTCAGACGGGTTTTGCCGCATTGACTCCACGTGCAAGCCTGGCTTGGGAGCATGAATACAGTGACGAAGCGCGCAGTCTCTATGTTGGCGGCGCACGCCTCGAGACCAGCGATCCTGATCGTGACTACTTCAGCGTTGGACTGGGTCTTGAGGCAGGCATCACTGAAGCCGTCTCTGCGTACGTGAACTACAACACCAGCATTGATGCCACTGACGATTTCAGCTCAGCGGTGGCTGGCGTGCAAGTCAGTTTCTGAGTCGCCTCCCTAAAGGCACTATTCTCGATAAAGAGTAGTGCCTTTACGTTTCTTTTCTTACCCCATCCCTCCCCCCAACTTCTTGCTAAACGTTCAAACCGCTAAGACCGCAAGCCAGTGAGCGCGCCGTGCAATGTGGTTAGCAGTTCGGTCATGTGCATCGGGAAGCCTCCATGAGTAGCGTGTGATTTACAGGCGCCGCACTACTTGGTCATGCGGACCGCTATTTCCACCTCGCTGAGCTTGACCTTGTTCGGCGCTCCCTCGACACGCGCGATGACCTTGCCCTGCATGTCCAGCACGAACACGAATGCACTGGCGCTGTCGCGCGGGATTTGCAAAGCGCTCTCCAGACTCGATTCGCTCAGGATCCAGGTCTGGTCATGGTAGCGCGCAGGAATTTTTTCCTTGGCCCGGCCGATCGCGTCTTCTTCGCTCATGAAAAACGGCAGGTCGATCGCTAATACGTCGCGGATACGCACCGCGCTCTGGTCAATATTCAGACGCAGCGCTTCGGCCCACATGCGGGTGTGCTTGGCGGCATCTTTGCTCGGGGTGACGATCAGTATCGTCGGTTGACCGATCAACTGAGCAGCGCTGACTTTTTCCCCAGTCAGCACGGTCGCTGTGAAATCGGGGATTGGGCTGTTCGAGAGCTGCGCCCAAGCGCTAACGGGCGCCAGCAGCGCAAGCGCAAGCGTTATAACTGTTTTCAAGGGATTTTCCTTTTTGCTTTGTGGCGAAATGGCAACTGCACTGCGCAGTTTTTGACCAGGCTTCATCCTAAGCGGAACCTGCGTGGGTTGTCGGTACGACAACACGCACAGTGGTTAGAAAAAGTGAAGATTAAAACCCTCCTCGGACAACGCCAACTCAGCGTGGCATCACCCTAGAAACAGTAGTAACTGGATAAAAAAAACAAGGCGCCTATTAGCGGCGCCTTGTTGAACGTAAAGAACTTTAGTGACGAACTCCGTACCGGCTGACTCAGGTCAGCGCCGCCAAGGCCTGTTCGTAATTGGGCTCATCCTTGATGTCACCGACCAACTCGCTATGCAGCACTTGATCATTTTCATCCAGCACAACAACCGCACGCGCTGTCACACCCGCCAACGGACCACTTTCAATAGCGACACCGTAATTCTTGAGGAACTCACTGCCGCGCATGGTAGACAGGTTAATCACGTCATCAAGACCTTCAGCGCCGCAAAAGCGGGCCTGGGCAAATGGCAGATCCGCAGAGATGCAAAGCACAACCGTGTTGTTCATTGCACTGGCTTTACCATTGAACGTCCGCACGGACATCGCACAGGTGGGCGTGTCCACGCTGGGGAAGATATTCAGAACCTTGCGTTTGCCGCTGAAGGTCGCAAGGGTCGCATCCGACAGATCCTTGGCTACCAGTGTGAAAGCCGGTGCTTTGCTGCCTTTTTGTGGAAATTCACCACCGATTGTAATCGGGTTACCGCCTAGTTTAACGCTGGACATGGAAACTCCTTAGATCATTACAGGTAACGCGCAATCTGTGCGCGAGTTAAAAACAGTGCTGTTCAAAAATCAATACGGTAAAAGAAATCCAGCGAACTGGCAAAGCCGCTGACAGCTTCGAGATATAGCCTGCGAGTCAAATCATAACGAACTGCCAACTGATTGGCCTGGCCGAATACACCCACACCATAGCGCAGGCTGATCTTCTCGGTAATGTAACCAGCAGCAACGACCTGAGTTGAAACACCCGTCCCTTCGGTTTCCAGCTGGAAGTCCTGAATACCTAATGTACTGGCAATATTTTTCGCCAACGGTGCACCACCCGCCATGCCTAGCGCAAGAGCTGCCTGGCCGACCAGATTGTTGTCACCGCCATCGGCACCCAACGGACGACCAAGAACGAGATAGGCAAGCGCCTGTTCCTGTGGCATACCCGGCTCCGAGAAAACTTCACTTTGCGGCGCTTCAGCACGACCAGTCAAGCGTAATCCTGCAACCACATCGTCTACCTTGCGGATGGCCTCGATATTCAGAAAAGGCTGGGATATAGGGCCGGCAAAGAGAATTTGCGCTCGACGCAGGGTAAGGCGCTGCCCATAACGACGGAATCGGCCGTCAAGAATATTCAAGTCGCCTGTAGCGCTCATGTTTTCTTCGACCATAATGCGACCGCTGAGCCGCCCGGTAAGTCCGAACGCTGAGAGGTTTAGCTGATCACCGATGACCAACTGTACTCGTGCATCGATGTCCAGTGGTGGTGCCTCTTCTTCGAGTTCTTCCCCAACGATCACCACGTCGGGTGATTGTCTGACCGCTTGCTCAGGCAATTCGCGTACAGTGATATTGCCCTCTGGTACGGCAATCAGACCTCTTATTCGAAGTTGATTGTTTGCAAGCGCGATCTGCAGGTCCGGGCTGACGAGCAGATCGGCGTAGGGCTGGACGATGACAGGAAGCTGTCTGCCCTTGAGAGCAAGGGCCAGATCGAGCTCCGGTGCCCAGACCAGGGTACCCGTCAGGCTGCCCTCACCCTCCTCTCCGCTGGTCCATTGACCGTCAACTACGGCACTTTGACCATTAATATCGATATCAACCTGTAAATCTTCCAGACTTACCGGCAGCTCAGGCCCGCTGACAAACCCTTCGGTCAATCGCAGGGTGCCAACTACCTCCGGTTGCCGTAGTGTGCCGGCCAGGCGACCATTGCCCCTCAGTCCACCGTTCAGGGTGTCTACCTGAGGCAGGAAAGGGCGCAGAATATTCAATTTCAAGTCCTTGATGCTGTACTGGCCGCTCAGTTGTTGAGCGCCTGCTGGGTCATCAATATTTGCTTGAATATCGAGAGTGCCGAAGCCATCGCTGGTTAACTGGATCCGGCTTTGCGCGGTTCCAGACTGCATTTTGGTTGTGATTTCCAGTAACTCGTAGGGGAACGCAAGGGTCTGGTCGGTTTCGGTAAGAGAAACCGTACCATCCACACTACGCACTACAAGATCAACAATCGGCGCCTCCCCTACCGCCTGCTGAAATTGTACAGAGGCATTCAGGTCAGCATTCCAAGCCAGGTTCTCCGGCATTAAATCTGCAAGCGACGACAGAGAAAAATTGCTCAGTGCCAGGTCCAGCTGGCGATCGGGCAGCAGCCGCTGCTCACCCTGAAAACACAGACGAGCGCCCTCATGTCGCCAGCAGTGCTCGGCTATACGCAGTTGCGCGGGATTCAATCTATAGTTGATGCGTGCTGGTTCAGCCAGTTGCCAGTCCAGTTGTCCATACGCGATTGCTGCTTCATCCAGCTGGCCTTGCCAACGATCTGCAAGGAGGCTCCCCTGGAGTTGCGCATCCACCTCGCCAATGCCGTCATCGACCTGTATAGCCAATCGGTGACTTTGGCGGTTGCCACCCAAGGTCAATAGTAGATCGCCAATGACAGTATCCCCGCTGCGCACCTGCTGTGCCGTCAACGTGACGTTTCCAGGCGTTTCATCGGAGAGAGTGAGATTACCCTGCACGCTTAGCTCAGCAATACTGGATTGTTCAAAGGCTAACCGCTCACCCCGAAGGTCCGTTCTAACCACGGGCGCAGAACGGGGACCGCTGGTATTGAGGGTGCCCTTGAGCGCACCGCCGAGGCCTGGCCACAAGGTCTCCAGCACCGGCATTTGCAGATCAAACTGAGCTTTCACTTGGTCGCTTAGCGTTCCGGTACCGGTTACACGATTCTGACCCTGACGCAACAGCAAGTCATCCAGTTGCCAGGTATCTGCCGTCTTGTCCAGTGAACCGGAAAGCTCAAGGGGCTGAGACCGCAGGGTTCCTTCCAACGCCCAGACGGCTTCGAGCACAAGCTGCTCGTCAATCAGACTACCTTTGCTGGTCACAGGCCCATTGAGATCTCCCGGCAGCTCCGCGATAAAGGCGCTCGGATCAAGGCCATCGAGCAACAGAGCGGAATCCCATGTAAGTCCCTCGACCCATTGCAAGGCCACCTCGCCGGTGGCTGACCCCGCGTCGGTGATGACTTCAAAAGGCGTAATATTGATCTGTTCCTGATCGCCTGCGACATTCATGCTCACGTTGACAATCTGGCCAGCTACCCCTGCAAGACGCGCCTTCAGGCTCCCGACAACCTGCATGCTATCGTGCAGGCTGGCTGATAATGACAATTGTTCGAGCTCGATTTCGCCGATATCCTGCGGGTACAGCCATTGCCAGGGAAATTGCTCCAGCTCCAGCTGAACATTAGCTGCCAATACACTCTTCCAGGAAGCGTCACCCGTAAGCGTCAGGCGTCGGGTGGGCTCTTTTACTACAAATAAAGCAAGGTCCAATTTATCCATTGCCCTTGTACTGGCACGTGCAGAGAGATCGAGCTCTATGTCGCCGCCCTGCCCCGGAAATACTGCATTTCCTTCGATATCAAACCCATCTTCAAGGTTTCCTCGGGCGTTGAGCGAAGACTGTATTAGTACAAGCGTTTCTGGGAGCTCTTCGGACGGAACAAAACGGTCGCCTCGCCATTCGAATATGCCGGGTACTTTAGGGTCCAGGGGTTGTAGTTCTGCATTTAACTGACCGTCCAGATAGCCTTTGCTAATGGCTTCAAGATCGAGCTCGACTGCGCTGCCTCTCAGGCGCATAGCAAGGGACCATGGCTTTTCATCGACGGCAGGCAAGTTGACCCGTGCATCAATTTTTAATGGCCAACCATTCTCCAGGCGAATATCACCAGCCAGTTGCCAGTCCACATCGGGACCGATGCCGGTAAAACGCTGGATGACTAATTCCGATTCACGCAAGTGTGCAGCTAACTCGATATCGGTAAATAACGGCTCAGGCGAGTTGATCCGCAAACTGCCAATACGCAGTTTATCCAACTGAATACCCAATGGCAGGCGGATAGCAGGAAGATTGATTGTTGCTCGCTCGCCACTCTCCTGTACCGATTCACTTATGACCTGAATGCTTTCGACGTCAAGCTCATCGATACACAGGCGCGCACCGAACAGACAGTTCGGGGACCAGGCAAAGCGGATGTCATCGACGATGACTTCAATACCTTCATCGCGCCAGACAATGCGTTCAAAATTCCAGCCACGCCATAGGTGACCACTTTTCAGACCCAGCTCCAATCGTGGCTCAATGCCCTGGACTTGTTCGAACACCCAGCGATTGACCGTCTCGCTAAGAAATACCAGCGCCAGTATCAATGGGATCAGCAGTAGAATGAATAACCCGCGCACAATGACTTTCAATACGAAAAAAATCATAGTTCCGGGCCCATAGAGAAATGAATACGGAAACCTTCCTCGGGATCGCTAAGAGAACGGGCAAGATCAACCCGTATAGGGCCTACCGGTGAAACCCAGCGCACCCCTAAGCCGACGCTGGTTTTGCGAGCGGCCGAGAGAGAGTCCATGGCGTTACCGTGATCGACAAAGGTCGCAGCTCGCCAGTTATTGATGAATTCGTATTGATACTCAACGCTGCTGGCCAGCAGATATCGGCCCCCGACCCGCTCGCCGGAGCTGTCTACTGGAGACAGTGTGCGATAATCGTAACCCCGGACCGTTTGATCACCACCGGCAAAAAAGCGCAAGGACGGTGGGATCTGCTCAAAATCGTTGGTATACACCGCACCCAATCCGAGCCGTGCCAGTAGCCGATGGTTCTCTTCGACCGTGTACAATCCCTTGGCCGTAGCAAATACACGTGCGAAGTCGACATCCGAGACGACACCTTCCTTCGCACCCTGAAGATCCAGCATGAGGCTGTAGCCTCGACTTGGGTCTATACCCCCCACGCTTTTGGTTCGCTGAAAAGACACACCGGGAATCAGCAGTATGCTTTGCCCGGAATCATTGCCAAGGGAGAAGCGTTCGTGTTCCAGACGCAGACCGGCTATCCGTTCCCAGCCGCTTTCCAGTAGTTTTTCATGTTGCGCACCTACAGTCAGACTCTGACTCTCTATATCGTCAATATCCTCGTTCTGCCAGCCACCGAAAAATCGAATCGAGTTGGTTTGTGGTGGAGTCAATGGTATTTGATAGTAGCCAGTCAGCTCCTGCCGAGGAAGCGACAACTCCAGCTCGGCACCACGTTTGTGTCCCTGAGGATTAACCCAGTGCTCAGTCCAACTCATCCGGGCACGGGCGCCTACATCAGTAGAAAATCCTGCCCCAAAGCCCAGTGAGTGAGGTTCTCGCTCGGTGATCTGAACTTCAATTGGAATTTCGCCATTGTCGGCTTTTGAGGCAGGAGCGGATACCTGCACGTTTTCAAAATAGCCGCTGGCTAAAAGATCACGGTTTAATTTGGCGAGAATATCAGCATCGTAAGGCACGCCTGTTTTGAACGTCACCATGCGTTGCAGCAGGTTATCGGTAAAAGGTGTGTCTGAAAAAATAACGTCGCCCAAACGAAAACGATCACCTGTCTGATAGACCAGCGAGATATCTGCCAGATTATCATCCACGTTGACCAATAGACGTTGTTGGCTGAACTCGCCAGAGAAATACCCGTAACGCAAAGCCTGATTGGCCAGGTAACTCTTGATAGTCTCGTAATGACCGTGATGAAGGATTTTGCCCGGCTGTGTTCGGACTCGCTGAGAATCAGGCAAATTAAAGGCCTCGGTGCCCTCTCCGGCACCCTCTATACGAATATCCACCACATTCAGCCTGACCGGTTCGCCAAGGCGCACATCCAGTACCAATGCCGGATCGTTCATGCCGCTTACACGGTGGCTAATTTCGGTCCGATAATATCCCAGTGCCCGCGCAGCATTGGTAGCCTGTTCCTTGCTGTACCCTGCCAGCGCTTCAACTTCGCGAGGGTTGGACGCCTCGATTTCGCCGACAAAGGCTTCGATGTTGGCTTTCACCTGCGCGTTTTTTGGCTTCACGTTTACTACGAGCTCAGCATGCGCTGTCATCGTAAAAAAGATCAGGAAAATCAGCAGTGAAGGACGAGCCATGGATTTTTTTCCAACGACAAAAACGGCAGCGAAGATGCTAACATGCCGAACCAATCTGGCCGGCAAATGATACATCTTCTTACAGACCGGCAGCCAATCTGATCTGAGACAGGAAGAGTGATGAAATTCGTTTCTTTCAATATCAACGGCCTTAGAGCAAGACCTCATCAACTCAAGGAAATAGTGACTCGACATGCCCCTGATGTCATAGGACTTCAGGAAACCAAGGTCGACGATTCCATGTTTCCCCTCGCTGACGTTGAATCTCTCGGTTATCACGTCCATTTTCACGGCCAGAAAGGTCACTATGGCGTTGCACTGCTGACCCGTGAGAAGCCCCTTTGGGTACACAAGGGCTTTCCCAATGATGCCGAAGATGCCCAAAAGCGCATAATCAGCGCGGCAATATCAGGGCCGAACGACACACAAACTATCGTATTCAACGGTTACTTTCCTCAGGGTGAGAGCCGCGATCACCCATTAAAGTTCCCAGCGAAAACCCGTTTTTATGCCGACTTGCAAGCGCATCTGGAACAGGGATTCGACTCGGCTCAGCGCGTTGTGGTCATGGGCGACGTCAATATATCGGCTGAAGATATCGACATAGGTATCGGTGCGGATAACGCCAAGCGCTGGCTGCGCACTGGCAAATGCAGCTTCCTGCCTGAGGAGCGCGAATGGATGCACACGCTCAAGAACTGGGGTCTGACGGATACTTTCCGTCATCTTTACCCCAAAGTAGATGACCGCTTTAGCTGGTTCGACTACCGCAGCCGTGGCTTTGAGGCAGAGCCTCGGCGCGGCCTGCGCATTGATCTGATCATGGCCAGCAACGGGCTAATCGACCAGTGTATTGGCGCCGGTGTTGATTACGACATCAGAGCCATGGAGAAACCGTCCGACCATGCGCCCGTGTGGGCCGAATTCAGCGATTGAACCTCCAGACAAAAAAAGGCTCCGCTGTAGTGGAGCCTTTTTCTACCCGAGTACTCCTGACGACTCAAGCCATCTCTTCTTCCAGAACGTCGAGCACCAGTTCATCGTCACGCAAACTGATACTCACCGTTCCGCCATGATCAGCCAACTCGCCGAAAAGAATCGCTTCGGCAAGGGGACGCTTGATCTTGTCCTGGATCAGACGGGCCATAGGGCGGGCGCCCATCAGAGGGTCATAGCCATGATCGGCTAGCCAGTTACGGGCGCTTTCATCAACATCCAGCAGCACATGTTTGTCTTCCAGCTGAGCTTGTAGCTCGGTAAGGAACTTGTCGACCACAAACTTGATGCTGTCGTGACTCAAACGACCAAACTGAATAATGGTATCCAGGCGGTTACGGAACTCCGGTGTAAAGGCCTTCTTGATCACTTCGGATGCATCCGTGCTGTGATCCTGCTGAGTGAAACCGATGGAGGCACGCGCCATCGACTCTGCTCCAGCATTAGTGGTCAACACAATGATTACATTACGGAAGTCGGCCTTGCGGCCATTGTTATCGGTCAACGTACCGTGGTCCATTACCTGCAAGAGCAGATTGAACACCTCAGGGTGCGCCTTCTCGATCTCGTCGAGCAACAACACACAATGTGGATTCTTGGTAACTGCCTCGGTCAAAAGACCACCCTGATCAAAGCCAACATAGCCGGGAGGAGCACCAATCAATCGTGAAACGGTATGCCTCTCCATATATTCGGACATATCAAAACGAAGCAGCTCGACGCCCAGGCTTTTGGCCAACTGACGCGTGACTTCGGTCTTGCCCACGCCAGTAGGTCCTGAGAACAGGAAAGAACCAACAGGTTTTTCCGCTGACTTAAGGCCTGCACGCGAGAGCTTAATAGCAGAAGCGAGGGCATCGATCGCATCGTCCTGGCCGAATACTACCAACTTGAGGTCACGCTCCAGATTCTTCAACAACTCTTTGTCACTCGAAGAAACATGCTTGGGCGGAATGCGCGCAATTTTGGCGACAATGGCCTCAACCTCTGCTACATCGATAACCTCAGGCCGTTCGGAGGCGGGCTTCAGGCGCTGATAGGCTCCAGCTTCGTCGATGACATCGATCGCCTTGTCTGGCATGTGCCTGTCGTTGATGTAACGTGCTGCCAATTCGGCGGCTGTTCGTAACGCCTCATCGGTGTAACCGATACCGTGATGGTCTTCGAAACGGCTTTTGAGGCCCCTGAGGATCTGAATGGTATCTTCCACCGAGGGCTCGACTACATCGACTTTCTGGAAGCGTCGTGCCAGAGCACGATCCTTCTCGAAAATCCCACGGAACTCCTGATAGGTCGTGGATCCAATGCAGCGCATCTCGCCAGAGGTAAGCAGGGGCTTGAGTAAATTCGAAGCGTCCATCACGCCACCCGACGCGGCTCCAGCGCCGATAATCGTATGAATCTCGTCAATGAACAAAATCGCATGCGGACGTTTTTTCAACGCCTTTAGAAGCGCCTTGAAACGCTTCTCGAAATCGCCACGATATTTGGTTCCCGCAAGCAAGGCACCCAAATCCAGGGAGTAGACCACAGCCTCGGAGAGGATTTCCGGCACTTCACCGTCGACAATACGCTTTGCCAGACCTTCGGCGATCGCTGTCTTACCAACCCCAGCTTCACCTACCAGCAATGGATTATTCTTGCGCCGACGCACCAGAATCTGGGCAACGCGCTCCACCTCTTGGGATCGTCCTACCAGGGGATCAATGCGGCCAAGACGCGCCTGCTCATTAAGATTTGTGGCGTAGGCGTCCAGCGGATTGGCTGTGCTTGCCGCTTCGCCCGTCTCTTCATCCATGCTTTCGGTGTCGGGCTGTACCTGGTCTGCTTCACCTCCCGCCTTGGAAATACCGTGGGAAATAAAGTTGACGATATCAATTCGGGCGATCTGTTGTTGCTTAAGGAAAAATACCGCTTGGCTTTCCTGTTCGCTAAAAATAGCGACCAACACGTTCGCACCGCTTACCTCGCCTTTGCCTGAGCTTTGCACGTGAAATACCGCACGTTGCAGGACGCGCTGAAATCCTAGGGTCGGCTGGGTCTCGCGCTCTTGATCCTGCTTGGGAATAAGTGGCGTCGTGGAGTCGATGAACTCGACCAGTTCCCGCCGCAAACGCTCGATATCGGCGGCGCAGGCGTTAAGCACATCGATTGCGGCCTGGTTATCCAACAGCGCCAGCAACAGGTGTTCAACGGTCATAAACTCGTGCCGTTTGTTGCGCGCTTCCTTGAACGCCAGATTCAGGGTGATCTCGAGATCTCTATTGAGCATGGTGCCACCTCGTCATGCGGCCTTGGCCGCTTTGTTACGCTTCCCGTTCAATCTGACATATCAACGGGTGCTGGCATTCCCTGGCATATTCGCTGACCTGAGCCGCTTTGGTCTCCGCGATATCGCGGGTAAAAACGCCACAAACCGCTTTTCCTTCAGTATGGACCCTAAGCATAATCTGTGTAGCGGCCTCGCGATTTAAAGCGAAAAAGGTTTCGAGTACCTCTACAACAAAATCCATCGGGGTGTAGTCGTCATTCAACATGACCACTTTGTAACGTGAGGGCGGCTTAAGCTCGGGCTTGCTGGTTTCAACCGCCAGACCGGATTCATCCTCGTGCTCTGGATCGTCCGGTCCCTGATTCATGGTTAGTTTAGAACGGGTAATTGCAAACATGAGAAACATCGCTGATTACAGGCTGTTGGATAAAACCTCGGACAAAATGTGAGCTAGTGCTCAGCTTGCCAGAGGCTGACTTGACTTACTTTTATTCGATGTTAAAAAGTGTAAACGAGCATTGCATGGTGGTCATCTGTTTCAGTCGCAGCGCTATGCAGCACACCGTCAATACGTTCCCCATCAGGGGCTGCAAGAGGAATGTGGCATGCAAAACGGCAAGGTCAAATGGTTCAATAACGCCAAAGGATTTGGTTTCATTATAGCCGAAGGCCGTGATGAAGACCTCTTTGCACATTATTCTGCGATTCAAATGGACGGTTATCGCACGCTTAAGGCCGGGCAGCCCGTAGAGTTCGAGATTATTCAGGGTCCGAAAGGACTGCATGCAATCAACATTAAATCACACACCACTGTTGATACAACCGATTACTCGGCAGCCGAAGCGGAAGAAGCACAGGTTACTCACTAATCTTTTAGATAGCTAAACGCTACAAACAACAAGGCCGGCGTTAGCCGGCCCTGTCTTTACTGCACTGACACCTCAGCCCATGCTGGCGATCATATCGTCGCCAAACTCCGAGCATTTGCGCAGCGATGCGCCTTCCATTAGACGCTCAAAGTCATAGGTGACTGTCTTGTTAGCAATGGCACCTTCGGTACCTTTGATAATCAAATCAGCCGCTTCAATCCAGCCCATGTGACGCAACATCATTTCCGCTGAAAGAATCAGCGAACCGGGGTTCACCTTATCCTGGCCAGCATACTTAGGTGCTGTGCCGTGCGTAGCTTCGAACATGGCGATTGAATCGGACAGGTTTGCACCAGGCGCAATACCAATACCACCCACTTCAGCAGCCAGCGCGTCAGAAAGATAGTCACCATTGAGGTTCAAGGTAGCAATCACATCATAATCGGCTGGACGCAACAGAATCTGTTGCAACATTGCATCAGCGATGACGTCCTTGACGACGATATTACGTCCTGTCTTTGGATTCTTGAACTGCATCCAAGGACCACCATCCAGCAGCTCGGCACCAAACTCGTTTTGTGCCACTTCGTAGGCCCATTCTTTGAAGGCACCTTCGGTGAACTTCATGATGTTGCCCTTGTGCACGATCGTGACTGACTTGCGATCATTATCGACTGCATACTGCAGAGCCTTCTGAACCAGGCGCTTGGTACCTTCTTCCGAGACAGGCTTCACACCAATACCGCACATATCTGAAAAGCGGATCTTGGTGACACCCATTTCTTCCTGAAGAAACTTGATGACTTTCTTCGCTTCAGGAGTGCCTGCTTTAAACTCAACACCGGCATAGATATCTTCGGAATTCTCGCGGAAGATAATCATATCCACGTCCTCAGGCTTCTTCACTGGGCTGGGCACACCGGTAAACCAGCGGACCGGACGTTGGCAGACGTACAAATCCAATTGCTGGCGCAGCGCAACGTTCAATGAGCGAATGCCACCGCCAACTGGAGTGGTCAGAGGGCCCTTGATGGAAACAACATATTCCTTCACCGCGTGAAGGGTTTCCTCAGGTAACCAGGTGTCTTGATCGTAGACCTGAGTCGCCTTTTCACCGGCGAAGACTTCCATCCAGGAGATCTTGCGCTTTCCGCCGTATGCTTTTTCTACAGAGGCATCTACCACTTTCATCATTACCGGGGAAATATCAATACCGATTCCATCGCCCTCGATATAAGGAATGACCGGATTGTCTGGCACATTCAGGGTCAGGTCGGCATTGACGGTAATTTTGTCGCCGCTAGCCGGCACTTGGATCTTTTGGTATCCCATTTTTGACTCCGTTAAGTTGTCATGAATGGCCCATGGGTTATATGAGGCCAGAGAATACGGTGTTACTAATGGCAGTCATTGTTGTAGTTTTCCTACAAAAAGTCACGCCTTTTTCCGTTTCCGCGCCCTACCGTCACTATGACATACAGGGCCTATAACTCGCGCAGCGGCGCATAACCTAACACCATTGAATTATGTAGTATCACTACATATGCACTACCTAGACGCTTTTCAGCATCCTAGTCTTTTTCACCAGCAAATCCAGCCAGGTAATACTGCCACGCTTAGCTGGAGGTTCACCCTGCCACAGGATTTAGGCTAACCTATGCACCTGAATCAGGAGCCCTCATGCGTTTTATACCCCACGTGACCGTTGCCACCATCGTTGAAGAGCAAGGCCGCTTTTTGATGGTTGAAGAATACCGCGACGGGCGGTTAGTTTTAAACCAGCCAGCTGGTCACCTGGAAGAAGACGAAAGTCTTATTCATGCGGCCAGCCGGGAAACGCTGGAAGAAACGGCCTGCTCTGTAGACATCACAGGAGTGGTCGGGGTCTACCTGTTCAAGGCTGATAACGGGATCAGTTATCAACGCAACTGCTTTGTTGGCACCCTCCTGAAGCAGCACCCGGAAAGAAATTTGGACGAAGGAATCGTACGCACACTCTGGATGACTCTGGAAGAGATTCGTGCTCGTAATGACGATCTGCGCAGTTACCTGGTACTCGATTGCATCGTGGACTATCTGACAAAGCCTCACTATTCACTGGACCTGTTTCGCTAATATGACAATGCCTATTGCCAAAGACCCCAGCCATACCCGCGTCATCGTTGGCATGTCTGGCGGGGTCGACTCATCAGTATCAGCGGCGCTGCTGCTCGAACAGGGCTATCAGGTCGAAGGCCTGTTCATGAAGAACTGGGACGAGGACGACGGGACTGAATACTGCACCGCTCGTGAGGACCTCGCCGATGCCCAAGCTGTCAGCGATCGCCTTGGTATCAAGCTGCATACAGCTAACTTTGCGGCTGAGTACTGGGATTATGTATTCGAGCATTTTCTTGAGGAGTACAAGGCAGGTAGAACGCCCAACCCTGACATCCTGTGCAACCGCGAAATCAAATTCAAGGCGTTTCTTGACTATGCGCTTATGCTCGGTGCTGATCTGATCGCCACCGGTCACTATGTGCGCCGCGATGAACGCAACGGCCAGACTCAGCTCTTGCGCGGTATCGACAACAACAAGGATCAAAGTTACTTCCTGCATGCGGTCGGCGCCGAACAGATCGCTCGGACACTATTCCCGGTTGGGGAGCTGATCAAGCCAGAGGTCCGCCGCATTGCTGAAAAGTACGAATTGGCCACTGCTCGCAAAAAAGATTCGACCGGCATCTGCTTTATCGGCGAGCGCCGATTCAGTGACTTTCTCAAGCAGTATCTGCCGGCCCAGCCCGGAGACATCGAAACCACCGAGGGCAAGGTCATTGGGCGCCACCACGGTCTGATGTATCACACTATGGGGCAGCGCCAGGGTCTGGGTATTGGCGGCCTACAAGGTGCGAGTGACGACCCTTGGTACGTACTGGAGAAGAACCTCGAGCGCAATGTGCTTATTGTCGGTCAAGGCAATGATCACCCCTGGCTGTTCTCCAGCGCGCTTGAATGCTCGAGCATTTATTGGGTCAATGAATTGAATATATCCGCGCCTCATCGCCTCACGGCCAAGGTTCGCTACCGTCAGCCGGATCAGAATTGCATGCTAGAGCTGGCAGAAGATGGTTACCTGATACGCTTTGACACTCCGCAACGGGCAGTAACGCCGGGGCAATCCGTGGTTCTTTATGACGGCGACGTCTGCCTTGGCGGTGGCGTCATCGAGGCGGCCATTCCCGCATTTAATAAGGACGCCGCATGACGAACGCCGAAGAACAGGTAGTCGCGCTAGGTGCGATTTTCGAGGCGGCCATTCAGGTCGACAAGCTGGCCCGTACCGGTCAGCTAAGCGAAGGTCCAGTTGGCTGCTTGCTGGGGAGTATTCTGGAACGTTCCCCTGACGATGTGATGGCAATCTACGGCGGCTCACACCACAATATTCGCCAAGGCATCAAGGCGTTGCAAGCCATGCTTCAACGCGATACTGCTGCCTTGCAACGGGACGCATTGCGCTACAGCATGAATCTGATGACCCTTGAACGGCAGCTGAGCAAGCGTGATGACATGCTCAGCGTGCTTGGTCAACGGATCGAGCAGGCTGGCTCTCAGGTCGAGCATTTTGGCATACAGCACGATAACGTCGCAGCCTCGCTTGGTAGCATCTATCAAGACACCCTGAGCACGCTGAAGCTGCGCATTCAGGTCCATGGTGACATGCGCTACCTGCAACAACCCGACACAGCGAACCGCATCCGTGCGCTGCTACTCGCGGGGATCCGCTCGGCCAGGCTTTGGCGTCAACTCGACGGTCATCGCTGGCAGTTGTTGATTTCAAGAAAGAAGCTACTGGACGCCACCGGGTCAGTTCTGAATGGTTAAAGTGGTTCGGCTCGACCATCCACGCAAGGGTGCGGTTTTTCTTGCCTGCTCAGCGCTGTCGTTTGCGCTGATGGGGATCTTGATACGCGAAGTATCCGTCACAGTGAACAATGAAAACGTGGTGTTCTTTCGCAATCTGCTTGGCGTGGTGTTCTTCCTCCCGATGATCCTGGCCAAGGGTTTCGGGCCCTTTCGAACGCAACATCTGGGCAGCCATTTTCTGCGCACGTTTTTTGGTCTGGGCGCCATGTATTGTTTCTTCTACGCCATCGCCCACCTGCCGCTGGCAGATGCCATGCTGTTCACTTACGCTGCGCCCGTTTTCACGCCTCTGCTTGCCTGGTGGTGGCTCCGTGAATCGCTGACCTTGCGCATGATCTTCATGGTATTGCTGGGCTTTGCTGGCGTGTTGTTGGTTGCCAAGCCGACCGGCGCCCTGTTCGACCCAAATGCTCTTGCAGGAGTTGGTGCCAGTCTTCTTGCGGCTTGCGCCTTCGTTTCCATTCGTGCAATGAGTAACACCGAACCAGCCACCCGTATCGTATTTTATTTCGCTTTGTTTTCATCCTTTCTTTCGGCAATACCGCTGCTCTGGGCCTGGCAGCCACTGAATCGAACTCAACTGGGTATGTTGATCGCCATCGGCCTCATTGCGACTGTCAGTCAGTTGCTTATGTCACGCGCTTATAGCCTGGCCCCACCAGGCAAGATCGGCCCACTAAGTTATCTTGCTATCGTTTTTTCTGGTGTTTTTGCCTGGTTTATCTGGGGCGAGATCCCAGGTTTATCGTCGTGGATAGGTGCTGGTCTAATATTCGCTTCGACAATGATCAGCATCATACTGCCCGGCCCGAAGGCCAAAACCACCTGATCTGGTGTATCATCTTGCGTCTTTACGCTCCCTCTTTTTTTGACGAGAAAACCTATGCAACTCTCCTCCCTGACCGCCGTGTCTCCGGTTGATGGCCGCTACGGCAGCAAAACAGCCAGCCTGCGTACTATTTTCAGCGAATATGGTCTGATCCGCTTTCGCGTTCAGGTCGAAGTGAAATGGTTGCAATGCCTGGCTGCGCATCCTCAGATCCCGGAGATCGGTCCGTTTTCAGATGAAGCCAATGCATTGCTAAATCGACTGGTAGATGACTTTCAACTCTCCCATGCCGAACGTATCAAGGAAATAGAGCGCACCACCAATCACGACGTCAAAGCCGTCGAGTACCTGCTCAAAGAACAGGTAGATAGCCTGCCCGAGCTCAAGGCAGTCAATGAGTTCATTCACTTCGCCTGCACATCCGAGGACATCAACAACCTGTCACACGCACTGATGCTGCGGACCGGTCGCGATGATGTGATGTTGCCGATGATGCAACGTATTGCAGATGAGATTCGCGCGTTGGCCGTTGCTCACGCCGACGTCCCTCTGCTTTCCCGCACACACGGTCAACCTGCCTCCCCCACCACAATGGGCAAGGAAATGGCCAACGTGGTGCACCGTCTGGAACGCCAGATCAAGCAGATAGCTGCAATACCTCTGCTGGGCAAGATCAATGGCGCCGTGGGTAACTACAACGCGCATCTGTCCGCTTACCCAGAGATTGATTGGGAAACCAATGCTCAGAACTTTGTGGAAGACACTCTCGGCCTCGATTTCAATCCCTACACGACTCAGATCGAGCCCCACGATTACATTGCTGAGCTCTATGATGCCACCGCACGTTTCAATACTATTCTGATCGACTTCGACCGTGATATATGGGGTTATATTTCCCTGGGATATTTCAAGCAGAAAACGATTGCGGGAGAAATTGGTTCTTCGACCATGCCGCACAAGGTCAATCCAATCGATTTCGAGAACTCCGAAGGCAATCTGGGAATTGCCAACGCGATCCTTCAACACCTTGCCAGCAAGCTCCCCGTTTCTCGCTGGCAGCGGGATCTAACGGATTCAACCGTGCTGCGTAACCTGGGTGTTGGCTTCGCTCATAGCTTGATTGCGTATGAATCAACTCTCAAGGGAATCAGTAAGTTAGAGCTCAATTCTCAACGCATTTCTGATGACTTGAATGCTACCTGGGAAGTTCTGGCCGAGCCGATTCAGACGGTCATGCGCCGCTACGCAGTACCCGATGCCTACGAAAAACTAAAGGAACTGACCCGCGGCAAGGGCATTACACCTCAGGCGTTGCTGGAATTCGTCGACACTTTGGAGATTCCGGAGCAAGCCAAGGCAGAGCTTAAAAAGCTTACCCCAGCAAACTATATTGGTAGCGCCATAGCTCAGGCCAAACGGGTCTAATGTATTTTCCAGCAACCCAAGGTGAACCTGCATGACACTGCCACAACCCGACGTACTGCTTGGAGGCATCAGTCCTGAGGTATTCCTGCGTGATTACTGGCAAAAGAAGCCCTTGCTAATTCGTCATGCTTTTCCTGACCTGGAAAATCCTCTTTCGCCTGACGAACTGGCCGGGCTGGCATTGGAAGAAGAAGTTGAGTCACGCATCGTTTTGACCGAGGGAGCGACTCCTTGGGAGTTGCGTCGCGGCCCGTTCACCGAGGACGACTTCAAGACATTACCCGAGCGCGATTGGACGCTTCTGGTTCAGGCGGTCGACCAGTTTGTGCCGGAAGTCGCTGATCTGATAAAAGCGTTCAGCTTTCTGCCTTCTTGGCGGATTGACGACGTCATGATCAGCTACGCCGCCCCAGGAGGTAGCGTCGGACCGCACTATGATAATTACGATGTATTCCTCCTGCAAAGTCATGGCAGACGTCGCTGGATGATCGGCCAGCATTGCGACGACCAGAGTCCCCTGCTCACGCATTCTGATCTGCGCATCCTCAGCCATTTCGAGGAGCAGCAACAGTGGGTGCTCGAGCCAGGTGATATGCTCTACATCCCCCCAGGTGTGGCGCACCACGGCATAGCCGAAGACGAGTGCATGACCTGCTCAATCGGTTTCAGGGCGCCCAGCCACCCGGAAATTTTGCTGCATTTCACTGACTTTCTAGGTCAGTACTTGGGGGATCATCAACGCTACAGTGATAGCGGCATGTTGCCTGCGACGCAACCTGCCGCAATCGATGATCAGAGTATCGAACGACTGCAGAGCATCGTGCTCGAGCTGGTCCGGGACAAAACAGCACTGGCGACCTGGTTTGGTCGGCATATGACCGAACCGCGCTACCCTGAACTGATTCAGCCCCAGGAGCTACTTCCCGGAGCTCTGCTCGACGAACTACGCAATGGCTATGGATTGATACGAAATGCCAGCACCCGTCTCGCCTACCGGCTGGAAGGCGGGGATAGTTTGCTGCTCTTCGCCAGCGGCGAGCATTGTGTCCTGCCCTCTACCCTGCTGCCTCTAGTTCAACTAATCTGTAATCACGACTATATAGATAGTGAAGCGTTGCTTGCCTGGCAACATGACGACGAGGCTTGCACATTGCTGGAGCAACTGCTGGCCAAAGGAGACCTCCTGCTGGAGGGGGATGATGAATGAGATCACGATTCGCGTAGCCGACTGGCAAAGCACTGAGGCCCTGCGGGATATACGCAGACATGTCTTCATCGGTGAACAGCAGATCCCTGAAGCCCTGGAATGGGACAGCGATGATCCGGTCTCTACGCATTTCCTGATGACCAGCGGCGCTGAACACATCGGTACTGCGCGATTGCTCGCTGATGGCCATATCGGCCGTGTTGCTATCTTGCCCGCATGGCGCGATCGAAAGCTGGGCCAGCAACTGATGCTTGAAATCATGCGGTACGCAGAGGAGCGTGGTATGGATACCCTCTTGCTGTCAGCACAGAGCTACGCGCTGGATTTCTACCGCCGTCTGGGCTTTGAAATCTGCTCGAAGGAGTACCTCGAAGCCGGTATAGCGCATTTCGCTATGCGCCGAAGCATCGGGCCAGCCACGCTGACAGAATTAAGTGCCCTGCCACCGATCGAATTCGAGTCGCCTGGCAGTTTCAGTATTTATAACCCTGAAGCTCAACGTGTTCCTCACATTCAAACCCATGAGATGTCCTGGCAGTTAGGGCAGGAACCCGATCTGATCGAGGTCGATGAATCCCAGGCAAGCGAACACCTGTGCTGGATGCTCGATCAGGCACGACGACGCGTATTGATTTATGGCGCGGATCAGGCCGTCTGGCTGTTCAATCGCCGAGAGGTCATACTCAGCCTGGAACGACTCATCGCCCGCCAGCCAAAGACTCGGATTCGTATACTGCTACACGAGGCAAGTAAAGTATTCCTGCAAGGTCACAGCCTCCTGGATCTGATGCATCGATTTCCCAGCTTGCTGGACATTCGCAAACAACATCCCGAGCGCACCAAAGCGTCACAAGTGTATATGTTAGTCGATGACAGCGGCATCTTGATGCTGCCCAAATCGACCAGGCGCGAAGGCTTCACCCGCTATAACAGCCCGGATCAGGTTCGACGCTGGAGTGGCACTTTCGACGATCTATGGTCGAGCAGCCAGAGCGACACCGCCATGAGGAGACTTCTGCTATGAGAACCGCTTTTTTGTCCAGGATATATCCGCTCTCCCTGGCTTTTGCGCTCCTGATGACTGCCCCCGTTCATGCTGCTCCCCAGACTGAAATATTCACTCTCGGCTACAGCATGGCAGACAGTATGATCCCGGCGATCAAACCCATGCTCCGGGAAGACGAGCGTGTATCGGCTTACGGCAATCAACTTATCGTGCGTGCTGAGCCTGAACGTATAGAGGAAATACGCGCCTTGCTCGTGGATCTGGATCGCCAACCCGCCCAGTTGCGTATCAGCGTTGCCAACAGCGGCAGCACTACCAGTAGCGGGAGTGGCTTTGAGATAAATAGTCGCATCGAAACGGCGGCCGGAGACATCGTCGTCGGCGATCCAAATGGCAGCAATCAGACGCGTATTATTCGCCGCGAAACACGTGGCCAAAATGATGGTATGCGGCGCATAACAGCAAGTGAAGGTTACCCGGTACTGATTCAGTCTGGCCAAAGCGTACCACTGACAACAACCACGACCGATGTGTACGGCCGCGTAATCGAGCAAACCCAATATCGCAATGTAACGCAGGGGTTCTACGCCACAGTAAGACTGAACGGCAACCAGGCCACTATCACCCTCAGTGCGAATAACGACCGCTTGAACCGTAATGACAATCGCATAATCGATGTCCAGCAGGCCGATACGGTGGTCACTGGACTCGTCGGCGAATGGATCACTATCGGCGGCCTAGGTGATACCGAGCGCAACAATGATCGCGATATTGGTCGACGTTTTGCTACCCGCAGTCAGAACGAAGGCAGTATCCGGCTTATGGTTGAACGTCTCTAGCAGGCGCTGACATCCTCTCTTTAGTCGTGTAGTAGGTTGAAAAAATCACTACACGCGATTGACTTATTGGCTATCAAGTCGCATCATTGCGTCGCTCCCGCTAGCCAGGGGATCCGTAAGGATCCTCCAGACCGTAATCCTTAACCATCGGATCGGTCAGTGTCTCAACAGCCCACAAGGCAGTTCGACGAGGTTGCGACTGGAACGAAGTTGTCCTGAGGGACGGGGAAGCGATTTAATGTCAGTCTGAATGATTGTAAGTCCACTGCCCTGCCTTGCGGATACATCATTATCCCCAGGCAAATGCGACCACGCTCGCAGTTGCAGTAGCAATTGTTCACCTGCTCACACTCCCCCCTCTCGGTTCTATTTCTTTCAGTCCTGTTCAGACACGCAGCGGTGCGCCGCCCATGCAAGACCTTAAGCATGTGGGTTTTGGGTGAAATATTCGTGCTCAACCAAACGCTAACTTTGAAGGATTGACCATGTCAGCTTATGAAAACGACATCAAGGCCGTTGCCGCGCTGAAAGAATCTGCCGGTAACAGCTGGAGCGCTATCAACCCAGAATCAGTGGCCCGCATGCGCGCCCAGAACCGCTTCAAGACCGGCCTGGACATCGCCAAGTACACTGCAGCGATCATGCGCAAAGACATGGCCGAATACGACGCCGATACGTCTGTGTACACGCAGTCGCTGGGTTGCTGGCACGGTTTCATCGGACAGCAGAAGCTGATCTCGATCAAGAAGCACCTGAAGACCACCAATAAGCGCTATCTCTACCTTTCTGGCTGGATGGTTGCCGCCCTGCGCTCCGACTTCGGCCCGCTGCCTGACCAGTCAATGCACGAAAAGACAGCTGTATCCGGTCTGATCGAAGAACTGTACACCTTCCTGCGTCAGGCTGATGCTCGCGAACTGGACCTGCTGTTCATGGACCTGGATGCCGCACGTGATGCCGGTGACAAGTCCAAGCAAGCCGAAGTTCAGGCCAAGATCGACAATTTCGAAACACACGTTGTGCCAATCATCGCCGACATCGATGCCGGTTTCGGAAACCCCGAAGCAACGTATCTGCTTTCCAAGAAAATGATCGAAGCAGGTGCTTGCTGCATCCAGATTGAAAACCAGGTTTCCGACGAGAAGCAGTGCGGTCACCAGGACGGCAAAGTAACCGTGCCCCATGAAGACTTTCTGGCCAAGATCAACGCCGTACGCTACGCGTTCCTTGAGTTGGGCGTTGACGACGGTGTGATCGTTGCTCGTACTGACTCGCTGGGTGCCGGCCTTACCAAGCAAATCGCTGTAACCAAGGAGCCAGGTGATCTGGGCGACCAATACAACTCCTTCCTGGACTGCGAAGAAGTGTCGGCTGCCGACATGAAGAACGGTGACGTTGTTCTGAACCGCGATGGCAAGCTGCTGCGTCCCAAGCGTCTACCGAGTAACTTGTTCCAGTTCCGCGCTGATACCGGCGAAGACCGTGTAATTCTTGATTGCATCACGTCCTTGCAGCACGGCGCTGACTTGTTGTGGATTGAGACCGAGAAGCCCCACGTCGGTCAGATCGCCAAGATGGTCAATCGTATTCGCGAGGTCATTCCTTCCGCCAAGCTGGTTTACAACAACAGTCCGTCCTTCAACTGGACTTTGAACTTCCGCCAACAAGTCTTTGATATCATGGCTGAAGAAGGCAAGGACGTTTCTTCTTACGATCGAGCCAAGCTAATGAGCGTCGAGTATGATGAGACCGAGCTGGCTCAAGTTGCTGACGAGAAGATCCGTACATTCCAGGCAGACGCCTCGCGTGAAGCCGGCATCTTCCACCACCTCATCACCCTGCCGACTTACCACACCGCTGCGCTGTCTACCGACAACTTGGCAAAAGGGTATTTCGCCGAGCAAGGTATGCTGGCATACGTGAAAGGTGTTCAGCGCGAGGAATTACGCCAGGGCATCGCCTGCGTCAAGCACCAGAATATGGCTGGCTCCGATCTCGGCGACAACCATAAAGAGTACTTCGCTGGCGAAGCGGCTCTGAAAGCAGGTGGCAAAGACAACACGATGAACCAGTTCGGCTGATAGCTGACTGTTGGGCCTCGGTCCAAATGCAATGAAAAGGCCACCTCAGGGTGGCCTTTTTTGTTGCTGCGTGTCCGCCTTCGGTGTCTTAGATAAAGCATCTTGAGTACAATGCGCGCTTGATTTGTACCAGCCCCCTGACGTTAAAGGTTCTAACCGCATGGCTCGCCTTAATCTGGAATTCCCCGATAATCAGTTTTACTTCACTACTCAGCTGACCGTACGCATCACCGATATAAATGCTGGCAAGCATCTCGCTAATGACTCAATGGTATCCATGATCTCCGAGGCTCGTGCGCGCTTCCTCTATCAGTTCGGCATCGAAGAAGTGAGCGATATAGATACTGGCATTATCGTCACCGATCTGGCCACCACCTATAAGCGCGAAGCCTTTGCCAGGGATGCGCTGATCTTTGAAGTCGGAATGATGGATCTCAACAAGTACGGTGGAGACATTATTTTTCGGATAACCAAGGCCATTGGTGGCGAGCTAGTCGCTCTGGCTAAGTCGGGATTTGTGTTTTATGACTTCACGACATCAAAAGTCAGCCCGATGCCTGACGATTTTCGCTTGCGTTTTCCTGGCGTCAATTACATCTGAGCCGTCATTACCAGAATTGCAACAGCCCATAGTTCAGGCATAAAAAACCCGGCCTGAGCCGGGTTTTTCTTACCAAAGAATCAGTTCTTAACGAACTTCAACTTGGGTTTCAACATCAGCTTCGACGCGACGGTTCATCTGACGACCAGCATCAGTTGCGTTGTCGGCGATTGGACGCTCTTCACCGTAACCCATTGCATCGATACGTGAAGCATCAACACCTTCGTTAACAAGAGCTTGACGGACTGAAGCAGCGCGACGCTGAGACAAATCCTTGTTATAAGCATCAGAACCGACTGAGTCAGTGTGACCTTCAACGGTGGTAGTAACCGAAGGATAAGTCTTCATGAAATCGGCCAAGCTGTTGATGTCGTCACGATACTCTGGACGGATGCTTGACTTGTCGAAGTCAAACTTGACATCCAGCTCTACGCGGACATTCTGCATTTCGGGAGCAGGAGTGGGCGCAGGAGCAGGAGCAGGAGCAGGTGCCTGGGCAACAGGAGCAGGAGCAACAGCGCCGCCAAAGTTCAGACCCATGCCAACGCCAGCCATCCATTCGGTGTTGCTGGTATCAAAACCGTACATACCGTCAACGCCAGCTTTCACGTAAAAGTTATCGCTCAGGTAGTTTTTCACGCCAACACCGACCAGAGCCATAGTGGTACGGTCATCTGAACTGCCGCCCAAACCGTCCAGCTCCTGGTGACCGAAACCACCTGATACGTAGGGACGGATGGCGCCTTCACCGAAGTGATAGATCGCTTCCAGAGTCATTAAACGGCCATCGATATCTTCACCGGTCAGGTCAGATTCGAGACTATCGCGGTAAGTACCCAAGTTAACGTTCAACAAAACGTCATCAGTAAGGAAGGTACCAATCCCGCCGCCCACCAGAGTGCCGTCGCTCATATCACGGTAGCTATCTGTGAAGTAGCGCTTGGCAAACGCTTCAACTTCAACTGAACCGGCGCCTTGAGCCATGACTGGCATGGTGGAAGCAGCGATTACGGCACCAACAACGATACCCAGAGTGTTTTTCAATTTCATTATTAAATCCCCATCGATCCGTTTAGGACGTTAACTTACGCAAAACTCACGTCGTAGTATAACATAAAACTTCAAAAGCAAATAAATTTAAAACCTCAAAAAGGATTATCAAGGTGTGATCTGAGTTTTTCTAATGCCCTTTTATATCGCATCTTTGTTGCACTAAGGCCCATGCGCATGATGTCTGCAATTTCCTGGAACTCCAACTCCGCAACAAAACGCAATACAAGTATCTCTCGATCCACCTGATTTACATGCACCAACCAACGATCAAGACTGGCACTATCCGTGATTTGACCGGCTTCTTGCTCTCCGGTCTCCTCTTCCTGTGGGTGCAGACTTAATGCATCAAACAACCGCCGCTTACGCTTTTCCTTCCGGTACTGCGTGATACATTCGTTGTAGGTGATGCTATACAACCACGTTTTGAACTTTGCCTTCCCTTCAAACTGACGCAACCCGTGTAAAACTTTGAGCATGACCTCCTGACAAACGTCGTCAGCGTCCCGCTCGTTTCCCAGATACCGTGCACATACATTAAATAATGTACGCTGGTAACGTCGCATCAGCTCTTCATAGGCAACAGTAGTATGAAAAAGTTCAATATTAGCTCGCTGCACCAGCTCCTCGTCTGAGAGCTCCAGCGGATTGTAGCGTGCAGTGTGATTCTGACTAGTCAAAATACAAGTTCATCACTGTTGGAATATCAGTCGGAAAATTCAGCGTGCGACTCGCTCATCGAGCAGAGAGCGATTCGATACGGACACCAGTTGACCCTGGTCGTCCATAACTTGAGTTTTAACCGTGCCGATCTCCTCAACTACCCCCTCTAGACCTTCCATACGGATACGGTCACCCACCTGGTAAAGCTCGCGCACATAAATTCCCGCAATAATCTGACCCACCACAGCCCGACTACCCAGTCCCAGGGCCAGGGCGGCCGCCAGACCAAAGGAAACCAGCACGATTGCAATGACTGTATTTAGTAGCTGAGTCTCGATCTGCAGTTGACCAATAACCAGCGACACCGTAATGATCAGTAGCAAGCCCTGAGCAAACCGACCCAGCCCACCAGCATAATCCACGCCAATCCCCTGTGCTGCGCCACGTACCACGCCGTTACTTAGATGGGAGAGCAATAAGCCAGCCATAAGGATGAGTGCTGCGCCGAACACCTTGGGCAAATACAGGGTAAATGCATCCAGCGTAGATGAAACCCGGGCTAATCCAAGTGTTTCCGACGCGGACACTACGAACATTAAAACAATGAACCAATAAAGAATTTTGCCGACCAGTGACGAAACCGGTATGACAATACCGATACGGCCCAATAATTTGGTGACACCTGCCCCGCTCATCAACCGATCCAGCCCCAGCCTTGCGAGTCCTTTACTGGTTAACGTATCGACTATTTTCGCGACGATGAAACCCAACAGCACAATGAACAGTGCAGCTATCAGATTAGGTATGAAAGAAGCGATGTTATTCCATAATGTTGCCATGCTGGCCACAAAACTCTGGCCCCAGGTTTCAAATTGCATGCTCAGTTCTCTAGTCGATAAAGGGATTAGACCGGCTGGCTTTGGCTTGGTCTTCGCGGTTAACAGGGCGAGCGTGCCGTAAACCCCGGGCACCGCCTTCGGACACAACCCAGCCCCAGCGTGCAAAAAGACTGATCAAATCAAGCAGTCCGCCTTGCAGGTGCGCTTTGTGCAGGACACGCTCGAGTCTGGCGTCGTCAACCTCAACGCCATCATCGGCTTGAGCGCCACGCATCAGTGCACGTAAACGGCTCTCGATCGGATCTTCCATGGCGCTACTCCGGTTAACGGTGTCTCACACAGACGCATAAAAATGAAAATCAGTCACGCGCTCAAGACCAGCTCGCAATCCTTTTAGGCTGGCATCTGCAAGGCTTGTGGAGAAACGATGATGCCGTTGTTGTCGGCATACACATATTCACCAGGCCGAAAAGTGACACCGGCGAAAGTAACCGACACGTTCAGGTCACCGATACCACGTTTGTCGGTTTTCATCGGGTGGCTGGCCAAAGCCTGAATACCCAAAGGCGTCTGCGCCAGCACATCCACATCGCGCACGCAGCCGTACACGATAATACCTTCCCAACCATTTTTTGCCGCTTTTTCCGCAAGCATGTCGCCCAGCAGTGCTCGACGCATGGAACCACCACCGTCTATCACCATGACCTTACCCCGACCATCAAGATCTACCTGCTCCTTGACCACCGAGTTGTCTTCAAAACATTTGACGGTAACAATCTGGCCGCCAAAGGAATCGTGACCTCCGAAATTACTGAACATAGGCTCCAACACCAGCACATCGGGATAGGCGTCACACAAATCCGGGGTTACATAGTGCATTGCTGTACTCCTTCAGTCGGTATAAGTCTTGGCTATAGCTCAAACCTGATTCTCAGCGAGGAAGAACCAGGTATCCATCACTGAGTCGGGATTAAGCGACACACTTTCGATTTTCTGGTCCATCAACCAGCGCGCAAGGTCAGGATGATCGGAAGGGCCCTGTCCGCAGATACCAATGTACTTGTTGGCTGCGATGCAGGCCGAAATAGCCATACTGAGAAGCTTTTTCACCGCTGCGTTTCGCTCGTCGAATAGATGCGCAATGATGCCGGAGTCACGGTCCAGGCCCAGTGTCAGCTGGGTCAGATCGTTGGAGCCAATCGAGAAACCGTCAAAGTGTTCAAGAAACTCATCGGCCAGCAAGGCGTTTGCTGGTAACTCGCACATCATGATCAGCCGCAGGCCGTTCTCGCCGCGCTTGAGCCCATTTTCAGCAAGCAGTTCAACTACCTGCTGAGCTTCGCCCACCGTCCTGACGAAAGGCACCATGATTTCGACGTTGGTTAGACCCATTTCGTCGCGCACACGCTTCATTGCCCGACATTCAAGCTCAAAGCAATCGCGGAACGACTCGCTGATATAACGCGAAGCGCCACGGAAACCCAGCATCGGATTTTCTTCTTCCGGCTCATAGAGCCGCCCACCAATGAGGTTGGCGTATTCGTTGGACTTGAAATCGGACAGCCGGACAATGACCTTTTTCGGCCAGAACGCAGCAGCCAGAGTGCTGATACCCTCAACCAGTTTGTCTATATAAAAGCTGATCGGATCAGCGTAACCGGCGATGCGCTTCTCGACACTGTCTTTCACATCCGAGGGCAAACTGGCAAAATTCAACAACGCCTTGGGATGGACTCCGATCATACGGTTGATAATGAACTCGAGCCGCGCCAGACCCACACCCTCGTTCGGCAGGTTGGCAAAATCGAAAGCACGATCGGGGTTACCGACGTTCATCATGATCTTGAACGGAATCTCCGGCATCGCATCAACGCTGTTAGTGCGGATATCAAAGGACAACTGGCCTTCGTAAATCATCCCGGTATCGCCCTCGGCGCAAGAAACCGTTACTTGCTGGCCTTCTTGCAGCAGCGTGGTCGCGTTACCCGTTCCGACTACAGCCGGGATGCCCAGCTCGCGGGCAATGATCGCCGCGTGGCATGTGCGCCCACCGCGGTTAGTCACAATCGCGCTGGCGCGCTTCATGACCGGCTCCCAGTCAGGATCGGTCATATCTGACACCAGAACATCGCCCGGTTGAACCTTGTCCATTTCCGAAACGTTGTGAATGATCCGGACCCGTCCTGCACCAATGCGTTGACCGATCGCTCGACCCTCGACCAGTACGGTACCCTTCTCTTTCAGAAGATACCGCTCCATCACATTGACGTTATTCCGACTTTTGACTGTCTCGGGACGAGCCTGAACGATATACAGCTGACCATCGTCGCCGTCCTTGGCCCATTCGATATCCATCGGACGGCCATAGTGTTTCTCGATAGTCAGCGCCTGCGTCGACAAATTGGTTACTTCCTCGTCGCTCAGGCAGAAACGCGCACGCTCGGCCTTGTCGACGTCTACAGTCTGCACCGAGCGGCCGGCGCTGGCGTCAGCACCGTAGATCATCTTGATTGCTTTGCTGCCCAGATTCCGGCGCAGAATTGCCGGGCGCCCCGCCTCAAGAGTGGGTTTGTGAACGTAGAACTCGTCAGGATTGACCGCACCCTGAACCACGGTTTCGCCCAGACCGTATGCCCCGGTAATAAACACAACGTCACGGAAGCCGGATTCGGTATCCAGTGTGAACATAACGCCGGCAGTCCCGGTCTCGGAGCGCACCATGCGTTGAATACCAGCAGACAACGCCACTAGTTTGTGGTCGAAGCCCTGGTGCACGCGATAGGAAATGGCGCGATCATTGAAAAGAGAGGCAAAGACTTCTTTCGCCGCGCGGATCACGTTGTCTACGCCACGGATATTCAGGAAAGTTTCCTGCTGACCGGCGAAGGAAGCATCGGGTAGATCCTCAGCCGTTGCCGAAGAGCGCACTGCTACCGCCAGATTGTCATTATCACCGGCCAGTTCGGCAAAAGCGCCACGAATGGCCGCGTCAAGAGCGTCAGGAAAAGGAGCATCCATGACCCATTGACGAATCTGCGAACCTACCCGGGCAAGCTCATTGACGTCCTCAACGTCCAACGCATCCAGCGAGGCGTTGATGCGATCATTCAGACCACTTTGTTCCAGAAAGTCGCGATAGGCCTGTGCGGTGGTGGCAAAACCGCCAGGGACGGAGACGCCGGCGTGAGCCAGGTTGCTGATCATTTCGCCCAGGGAAGCGTTTTTGCCGCCAACCCGCTCAACATCGTCAACACCCAATTGCTCGAAGGACACTACGTACTCTAACAAGGTGATCTCTCCGTAAATTAATCATTTGGCAGCGCTATGGCGCTGGTATCTGGCCGGACTCTCTCAAATGCGCCACAATGCGGCTACCGAGTGAGGGGTTGGCATTGCCATCCTCCATGCTCAGACACCTACATCTTAAGGCCTCGCGCATGAAACGCACCGCTTTTTTCATTTCTGATGGTACCGGTATCACCGCCGAAACGCTTGGCCAAAGCTTGCTTTCACAGTTTGAGAACGTCGAGTTCATCAAGCTGCTTCGACCCTATGTAGACACAGTCGAAAAAGCGCGAGACATGGTACAACAAATCGATGCAGCTGCCGAGCGGGACGGTATCCGCCCCATCATTTTTGATACCGTAGTCAATAGTGATATCCGCAACGAACTGGCTGCATCAAATGGGTATCTGATCGATATTTTTTCCACTTTTCTGGCGCCGCTTGAGCAGGAAATTGGTGATGGTTCATCCTACTCCGTGGGTAAATCCCACTCGATGCAGCACAGTGGTTTATACAAGGATCGGATCGATGCGGTGCACTATGCAATGGACAATGATGACGGCGCACGAACGGAACATTACGATCGTGCAGACATCATTCTTGTAGGTGTTTCTCGGTGCGGCAAGACCCCGACTTCACTCTATCTCGCTCTGCAATCGGGCATCCGCGCCGCCAACTATCCCTTGACGGAGGAGGATATGGAGCGTTTGCAACTACCCGCACCCCTCAAGGCTCACAAGCACAAACTATTCGGCCTGACCATCGACCCTGACCGGCTGACCAGTATTCGACATGAGCGTCGTCCAAACAGTCGCTATGCCAGTTTTGGTCAATGCGAGTTCGAAGTTCGCGAAGTGGAAAGCCTGTTCCGCCGAGAGAGCATTCCGTTCGTCAATACGACAACTTTTTCCATTGAGGAAATTTCCGCAAAAATTCTGGTGGAAATGGGTATTGAGCGACGTCTTAAATAACCAGCGTTGGCCTTGGCATGCTGGCGTCTTCAATCGAGCTATATACTCGGTTACATTTCGGGGATCGCACATGCTGTCTGTATTATTGCGCGGCGTTAACCTTTCCCTGACACTCAATTACCCGATCCATACTGTCAAATTTTCTGGAGGCTTCATGGCACGACTTCATATCCCGTATCTGCTTGGCTGCATGACGCTGGGTTCCGTGGCTTACGCAGCTGACCCAGTTGCGATTGATGTGTACCGAGACCCAAATTGCGGCTGCTGCTCAGCCTGGATCGAGCATCTCGAAGAAAATGGTTTTGCGGTGACCGATCATCTGGAAAACAATATGAGTCAGGTCAAACAACGTCTGGGCGTACCCGGCGAACTAGCTTCATGCCACACTGGCGTCATTGATGGCCGCTTTGTGGAAGGGCATGTGCCAGCTGCAGATATCTTGCGTATGCAACAAAGGCCCGGACTGCTCGGACTTGCTTTGCCGGGAATGCCTGCGGGTTCACCCGGCATGGAGATGGGCGATCGCATCGATGCCTACAAGGTCGTAGCGGTAGAAAAAGAGGGTGCTCAGGTAACCTTCAGCAGTTATCCCTAATGGATCAACGCCCAAATCTGGCGATCTTGCTGCACGACGTCAGTGACGCCGTGCTTGCGCCGGAGTGGACTGGTATTGATTTTCGGTGTCACGTAGCGGGCAAATAACATGCTTGTTACGCCCCGCGTCCTTCGCCTGGTAGAGGCACAGATCAGCCTCATGCATCCAGGCTTCCACACTGGGGTGATGGTTGAGCATGCTGCCACCAATCGACACCGTCACCGGACCTCCGGGACTCTTCAGTTGCACCGCTACGCTTGACCTTAGCTGATTAGCCGCCGACTCCAACCCCTCACGGGAGAGCTTGGGAAGTAACAACACAAACTCCTCCCCGCCCATACGAAACAACCGGTCTGACTGTCTGCAGTTCTCACGGATGATACGGGTGAAATCGATAAGAATCTGGTCACCGGCCTTGTGTCCGTATAGATCATTCACATCCTTAAAGCGATCAAGATCCAGTACAAGCAGTCCATAGCGCGTCTCATCTCGATGATGCTCAGCGAACGCAATATCCAGTTCAGTATCCATTGCACGACGATTGCCTACCCGGGTAAGGGGATCCAGGGCGGCAAGTTCGATTAACTGTTCACGCTGACGTCGGCCTCTATAAGCGAAAACGGCAGCAAAAAAACTGGCGATCAGGGAAGTAACGAAGAACGAGGTCATCTGGTAATGACTCTCGAAAACAACCTCCGGGTTCAAATATCCATATATACAGATAATAAGGAGCGCGGAAAGCGTTGCCATGGCACTTTGCAACGGGGGAACAACAAAAAAATTGAACAATATCAGGGTATAAAACCAGAACAGTCCATTAACGCCCAGCTTGATCGTTACTAGACAGGCCCCGGCTGAATACACAATCGCCAGAAACTGACCCGGCCGCAGGGTATTGCCCGTTCGCCATGCGTAAAGTACTGCCAGCGCCGTACTGCCGACCATGAAAGCGTCCACTATCCCGACCAGCAGACTGCCTTCCAACAGACGAAATACAATATAAGGTGAGATTCCAATGAAGGCGCAAAGCCCAACCAGAGTGATAATGGATAACTGAAAATCATCTTTCAGACGCATCCAGAGATTGTGCATAGGACTTTTGCCTGCATATTTTTATTGTGCAATTGGACCAAAGTCCCGGATTCGCTCGCAGTGCGAACAGTACATCCAGATACACTCTGCTACAAGAGGCACAGGCAGAGCTTTTTTAATTGTCTCGGGGCGAGACGATTATCAAGGATTCGGCGAGGACTGATGCTTGACCTCCTCACCGATGCTGTCACGATTCATCAGATGCGCTTTTCGGCGGTATCCTTAATACGTTTAACCATCGCTTTCAGGCCATTTCCACGGCTCATGCTCAAATGCTTGAGCAGGTTCAGCTCGGTAAAATAGTGCTCGATGTCAAAGTCCAGAATGTCTTGAGGTGTCTTTCCATTATAAGCAGCCAAAACCACGGCCAAAAGACCTTTGACAATGAATGCATCGCTGTCGGCATCGAAAAACAAGCGTCCTTCGCGCTCGTCACTCAACAGCCAAACCTGACTCTGACAACCGCGTACGATATGTTCTTCGGTGCGTTGTGAGTCATCCAGAGGCGATAGTTCCCGCCCTAGGTCGATAATGTATTTGTAGCGATCTTCCCAGGTGTCAAAGAATGACAGCGTATCAATAATGTCGTCACTCGTGACTTCAGTGCCAAACTGACTCATGCGGTGCGTTTCCTCAAAAAAACATGCCGGTGGCGAGTTGCGCTTCTTCGCTCATCATCTCGCGGGACCATGGTGGATCGAATACCAGATCGACTTTCACAGTCTCGACATTAGGTACCCGGCGTACGCGATATTCCACGTCGCCGACCAAGACTGGACCCATGCCACATGCGGGAGCAGTCAGGGTCATGCGAATATCCACCTGATGCTGTTCCGGATCGATGACCACTTCGTAGATCAGCCCCAGGTTAACCAGATCCACCGGTATTTCAGGATCGTAGACCGTGCGCAACGCTTCCCATACCTGCTCTTCGTGGATGCGATCGTCAGTCGCTTGAGGGAAACTTAAGAGCTCCGGCTCAAGACCCAGATTGGCAGCATCAGTGCCATCAACCCGAACCATTTGACCATTGTAAGTAACGGTATAATTGCCGCCCAGAGCCTGAGTGATGGTTACAAATGTATCTTTGGGAATAGTCAGCGGTGTGCCATCCGGAACCCTGCGCGCCGGGCAATCAGCCTGCGCAACCACCATACGTCTTTCCATGTCCAGATCTGCCTTAATTCACGCTGAAGCTTTCGCCGCAACCACACTCGTCGACGACATTAGGATTAATAAACCGGATCTGGCGATTAATACCTTCCTTGACCAGATCGATCTGCGTGCCACTAATGACAGACAGGCTCTCACTATCGACAAACAGCTCTATCTGATCATCTAGCTGAAAATGCAGGTCATTCTCGACACCCTTCTCGACCATATCGATCACGTATCTAAAACCGGTACAGCCGCTTTTTTTGACACTAAGCCGCACTGCACGCCCGGGTTGAGTTTGCAGCTGGCTGCGGAAATGCTCCAGCGCAGCGGGTGTAACTGTCACCACCTGACTGACCGGATCAAAGGATTCAACGCTCATGCATGACTCCTATAAGAACTGTCTAACCTTGGCCAATGCGTCGAACAAACGATCAACGTCGGCGAAGGTATTGTAAATACTGAAACTGGCACGCACGGTGCCAGGAATACCGAACTGGTCCATGATCGGCTGGGCACAGTGATTGCCCGTGCGAACCGCCACTCCCTGTTGATCGAGCAACATGCCCACGTCGTGAGGGTGCGCACCTTCAAGCAAGAAACTCATCACTGCCGTCTTCTGCTTCGCTGTGCCCACCAAACGCATGCCTGGTGTGTCCAGCGCTCGCTGCTGCGCATAGGCAAGCAAAGCGTCTTCATGAGCTGCCGCCGCTTGACGATCCAGACCCAGCACATAATCTACTGCGGCCCCCAGAGCGATAACGCTGGCAATGTCGGGAGTACCCGCTTCAAACTTGTACGGAAGCTGATTATATGTCGTACCGTCAAAGCTGACTGACTCGATCATCTCGCCGCCGCCCTGATATGGATTCATGCTTTCAAGCAGCTCCCGACGGCCATACAACACACCCAGCCCAGTCGGTCCGAACAACTTGTGGGCGGAAAAGACATAAAAATCACAATCCATCGCCTGCACGTCTATTGCCCAGTGGCTAATCGCCTGCGCTCCATCCACCAGGCAGAGAGCACCGTTCTCGTGGGCCAACTGCACAATATCGGCTATCGGATTGATACTGCCGAAGGCGTTGGATACATGCCCACAAGCTACCATGCGCACACGCCCATCAAGCATCTCGGCGAAGGCCTTCATATCGATGGTACCTGTGGGGTCCACCGGAATCGCTTCTACCGTGGCGCCGGTCTCGCTGGCAACCATCTGCCAGGGAACGATATTGGAATGATGCTCCATAGCCGAAACCAGTATCCGATCCCCCTTTTGCAGGTTCGCCCTACCCCAGCTCGCGGCAACCAAATTGATGCTTTCGGTGGTCCCGCGTGTCCAGATAACCTGACACGCCTCAGCTGCATTGATAAATTGCGCTACTTTGCTGCGAGCCGCTTCAAATTTTTCAGTAGCACGCTCAGCCAATGCATGGGCACCACGGTGCACGTTGCTATTGTCCTGCTCGTAATAGTCGACAATGGCCTGAATAACAGCCTGGGGCTTTTGCGTGGTTGCAGCGTTATCCAGATAAACCAGTGGATGCCCGTTAACCTCCTGATGCAAAATCGGGAAATCAGCCCGTACCTGTTCGACATCGAACATGGCAGTTGTTTTCAGTGCCGTATCAGTCATAGGCCAGTTGTCCTATTTTGCTGCTCTCGCGACCAAATAATTCGGCCAGACGCGGACGCAGGAAGCGTTGGATTGCAGGTTCCGGCACCTCGTTCAGCAGTTCGTTAATAAAGCCGAAGCTGAGCATACTCATAGCCTCGGCATGTGATACGCCACGGCTCTGCAAGTAGAACAGTGAGGTCTCGTTCAACTGACTGATGGTCGCGCCGTGGGCGCAGCGCACATCATCGGCATAGATTTCGAGCTCGGGTTTGGTGTTGATCTCGGCAGTACGCGACGTCAGCAGGTTCTTGTTACTCAGCTCTGCCAATGTTTTCTGGGCGTGGGGGTGAATATGAATACGCCCATTGAAAACCGCCTTGGATGAGTCGCCAACAATTCCGCGAAAGACTTCATTCGTCGTGCAATGGGGTACGCAATGTTCGACATTGGTGTGGTAGTCGATCAACTGCTTGTTGCGCGGCAGATAAACACCGTGCAACTCCAGGTGGGCACCTTCGCCACGATGGTTAACCTGATAATCGATACGCTTGAGACGACTACCCTGGGCAATGGTGAAGCCATAGAAGCTCGCCGAGCGGTGCAGATCAACATGCACTCCGCCCACGTGCAGCAAGTCTTCCTGTTCGAGATTGATGCGGTAATGCTGGATCTGGGCATTGTCGCCCACGACAATCTCGGTCAGGCAGTTGACGAAACCATTTTGCTTTACGTCGCTGGATACGTAGTGCTCAATCACTTCAGCCTGGCTGTTCTCTTCGAGCACAACCAACACCCGCTGGTTGCTGATGAGGGGCTCGTTGCCCGGGGTTGAGACGTTGATGATATACACCGGTTTGGCCAGCTTTTCGCCGCGCGGCACGTGGACCAGCAATCCATCGGCAACCCAGGCGTTACTTAAGGCTGCAAACAAATGCCGGCCGGCGTCTACCACTGCACCCAAATGTTCCTGAACCAGTGCTTGCTGATCGGCATCGACATCAGCAAAACGCACGATACCCTTGGGCAGCTCGCTGGACTCGGCAGCCATAAACTGGCCATTAACAAAGATGAGCCTGGTCGCATCGAGATCGTCGATCGGCTCTATATTATGTGTCCAATCAACGCCCTCGGAAGAACCCCAGGAACCTTCCGCAGCACTCTGCAGTGGGGTCAACGGTGTGTACTTCCAATGCTCGGTCTTGCGACCAGGCCAAGAAGCGGCAGACCAGCTATCCGCGCCCTTGCGGCGCAGAGTGCCTAGCCACTCCGGGCTGTTTTGCTGGGCAGCTAATTCAAGCGCCCTATTCTGAAAATCCGTCATGGTTATCAGGCCACCTCTTCTTCAAGCCAGGCATACCCCTTGGCTTCGAGCTCCAGAGCCAAGCTCTTGTCACCGGATTTAACAATTTTACCGCCGGCCAGTACGTGAACATGGTCAGGCACGATGTAATCCAGCAGGCGCTGGTAATGGGTCACTACGATAAAACTGCGTTTACCGTCGCGCAGACTGTTCACGCCATCGGCTACCAACTGCAGGGCATCGATATCCAGCCCGGAGTCGGTTTCGTCAAGAATGCACAGATCAGGCGCAAGCAACATCATCTGCATCAGCTCATTGCGCTTTTTCTCGCCACCGGAAAAGCCCTCGTTAACACCGCGCTTGAGAAAGCTGGCAGGCAAGTCAACGCGCTTGCTGGTTTCCCGCGCCAGCTTCATGAAGTCAATTGCAGAAAGCTCCGGCTGGCCGGCATGTTTGCGGCGGGCATCCAACGCGACTTTTAGAAATTCCATATTGCTGACCCCGGGAATTTCCACCGGGTACTGAAAAGCCAGAAAGAGCCCTTCACGGGCACGC
>Ga0314774_1000240_pt1 | contig 49110 bp, 46 predicted proteins | sample MetaGCBIA2018_FD_204515 | JGI IMG/M metagenome (GOLD analysis project Ga0314774, IMG submission 204515) | Cryopeg brine microbial communities from Beaufort Sea near Barrow, Alaska, United States - CBIA 2018 | ecosystem: Environmental > Aquatic > Marine > Coastal | place: USA: Alaska | collected... | reverse complement strand
AATATAAAACAACAATTAGCCTATTGAGAGAAAAGAAAATATCGAGAAAAACAAACTAAAATCAAGTTTTTAGCGAGATATTTTTTGGCTCTATTCAAAAAAATAGAATAAAACACATATGAAAAAAGTAAAAGAAGAAATGGATGAAGTTCCAAAAATTTTTTGGTTCAAACAATTGACAATTAACAATTCACCATTCAAAATCTCTTTGACTGCAAGACCAAAAAAGTAAAAAAAGACAGCACGCTTGTGAGGCTGGCGAAAGCGAAACAAACTGACAAAAACTAACGCAAGTTCCATTAGCAAAACAACTCACAAACTCTGTAACCATAATAATTAGCAGATTGCCGCAGTTTTTTTCTCCAATAAGCCAAATGCTACAAACTATTGTGAATGCAACGGGTTATTTTAATTTTCGTTTTTTCGGACTTTGACGATTAGAGAAAAATGAGATAATTTCAATTTGATTATTTCCAATTCTGTAGTACAAAGTATTGTGAGATAAAATAATAACTCTGCGAATTTCTTTTTTGAAGTCAGAAACTTGGAATAGGGTTGGATTTTTAGAAACTAGGGTTAATGTTTCTTCAAGGTTTAGGGCTAAATTTCGCAGCGCTGTTTCTGTCCAATTTTCTTCAAGATATTCAATAGTTTTTTCTAATTCTTTAAGAGCATTATCAGTCCAAAGAATTTTACAACCATTTTTCATATAATTTTCTTGCGTTTGAATGTGGATTTAATTTTCCTGAATCTGCTTCTTTTAAACCTTGTTCAATAGATTCTTTTTCATTTTCAGAAATTGAATTCCACCAATCTTTACTTTCTTTTTTTCTCAAATCCATTATTTTTTCAATAATAGCTGAGTCTTCAATAGTTGAAAGCCATTGAATTAACTCCAATTTTTTATTCTGTATGTTCAATTCAATATTCATAACACAATATTTAGTAATTCAAAAGTACAAATATATTCTGAATGTGTTTTAGTAGTTTTGTTAAAACTATAACATAACTATTAAATAAACACATTCATCTTTAATATGTCTTAAATATTCTTTTGGCTCTTTAGACATATTGTACTTCATTTAAAATAGACGGTCCAATATATGCACTCAAACCATGTATTCTAACGACTTCAATTTTTTCATTGGAGAATAATTTTTTAGGTTACTTATCGACGAACAAATAACTTCGAGCGAATTAAAAGTTTAAAGGAAATAGGAATTGGCAATAGGTTAAAAATGTTAAATATTAAATATTAGATATTAAAAGTTAAAAGGAATTAGGGAATAGTAATTGGGGAATAGGTTAAAAATGTTAAATATTAGATATTAAAAGTTAAAAGTTAAAAACAAGTTCATTCATAATTTGAAAACAAATCAAAGAAGAAGCGTCCTATGAGGTTTTCGTAGTAAAATATTGAAAACGTCATCCTGAACTTGTTTCAGGATCCCATGAATTATAGTTCAATACATAATGGCTGACGTTGCAACCCAAAGAGCCTTGCGGTTGGCAAAGCATAGGGAAAGGCGGTCTGGTTGATTAGGATAAAAAAATTCAATTCATTTTACAGAAAAAGAACAGCAAGACTTTAAGAGCAATTTTAAGTTATCAGTTTTTAGTAAAAAATTTAAAATTCAACATTCAACATTCAACATTCATTCAGCTACCAACAAACCAACAACTCCTCCCTCTTCCTTGATCTCTGGTTTGAGTGAAGCGTGAGAAGTTAAAGCTTAAAGGAATTAGGGAATAGGAATTTAGCTATAGGGTAAAATGTTAAATTTAGATTTGTAGGTAATTTGAATTTGTAAAAGTTACCAATTTTTGGTACATTTGGATAAAACTTCAATAAAATGGGGAAAAACACATCAATATCTTTAGGAAATCATTTTGAAAAATTCATTAACGGAGAAATCTCATCGGGTCGATATAATTCTGTAAGTGAGGTTATCAGAACTGCTTTAAGATTGCTTGAAACCGAAGAGCAAAAAACGAAAAAATTAATTGACGCTCTTGAAACTGGAGAGCATAGTGCCATAATTGAGAATTTCGACTCAAAAGAACATTTGAAAGCTTTACGCAGAAAACATTTATGAATAAAAATTCATATAAAATAAGTAAAAAAGCCTTTGAAGATCTGGAGAGCATATGGATTTACACTTATGAAAATTGGTCTGTTGAACAAGCTGATCGGTATTATTCCTTAATAATGAATGAGATTGAGTTTATTACGGATAATTTTATGAGCGGTAAATCTATGGAGCATATAAAAACTGGATACAGAGCTTCTAAAGTTAAATCACATTTGATATTCTATAGAAAAAATAAGGACAGACATATAGAAATTATCAGAATTTTGCATCAAAGAATGGGTATTGAAAACAGCATTGAGGACTAGGGCAATATGCTAAAGTTGAAGAGTGAGAAGTTTAAAGGATCAAATTCCCCTCTAGAGAAGCCTGTCCCGTTTTTAGAACGGGAGGGTTAGGGGTGTGTAAAACAGGAATGAATGTTTTTTTCTTTTACCCCAACCCTAAAGGGAGAGAAAAAAACATTAAACTATAACTCAGGATCCAAAAGAATCGTCCTATGATTTTTTTCGTTGTAAAATATTGAAAAAACCCTCCCAACATTGTTCTAGTTCAAAAGCAAAAGATGCTGAAATCGAAGATTCCCGAACTCCTTAAAAATTAACAAATATATTGAGTAATCAAGTTCGGCATGACGAAACAACCAACTCATCCTTCATACCGCTTCACTCAAGAAGAACCACAAGACCTTAAGACCGTACGACAGTAAGAACGGAAACTCATAATCCCAAATGTACTTGCATATAATCAATAAGTTACTTATTATACTGCAAATTGAAAATGACACTTACAATATGCACGATTTTGTTCAAAGAATAATTGCGCCCATTACCGATTCATATTCAATAAAGGAATCAGTGATTGTATGTGGTTTGGCTATTTTTCTCGCGATAACACATGACAATCAAAAGTCTAAAGTTTAAGATATCAAGGCCAATTTTAAGTTCTCAGTTTTCAGTATCAGTTTGCAGTAAAAAAAAATAGGGAATAGGGAAAAGTTGAAAGTTTAAAGGCTAAAGTTGAAAGTTTAAAGGAATTAGGGAGTAGGCAATAGGCAAAATGTTAAATTCAAAATATAAATTCACCGCGATTAACTCCCCTCTTGAGAGGGGTTAGGGGGGTGTAAAAAACATAAATTGAATTTAGATAAAATCAATTTTTTTACCCCTGACCCTAAAGGGAGAAAATTGATTTCAAATAAATTAAAACAATTTTTAATTTACCTCACAATACAATATCTTTACCCTCTTATAAATGATTGTGCCAACAAACCCTAAATGCCAAGATGCATCTATGAATAAACTACTTAATACCGCCATAAAAGCCTCAGTGGAAGCAGGCGCAGAAATCATGAAAATTTACGGGGAAAGCTTTGAGGTAACCCTAAAAACTGACAATTCCCCATTGACCATAGCCGATGAAAATGCGAATGCCATCATCAATACCCACCTTTTAAAAACCGACATCCCCATTATTAGCGAAGAAAACAAGCAAACGGCATATGCCACAAGAAAAACTTGGGATACTTGCTGGATGGTGGACCCTTTGGACGGCACCAAAGAATTTGTAAAAAGAAACGGGGAGTTTACGGTGAACATTGCCTTGATAAAAAACAACAAACCGGTATTGGGGGTTATTTATGTGCCGGTCACTAAAACATTGTATTATGCACTCGTATCTGACCAAAAAGCCTATAAGATAACCTTAGAAGATCATTGCTATTCCACTGAAATTCATTCAAAAGTTAAAGAAGAATTAATCCCCATTCGGGAAGATTCAGCAGAAATAAAAGTCGTTGCCAGCCGTTCCCATTTAAATGAAGAAACTGAGGCATTTATGGCAAATTTGGAAAAACAAGGAAAACAGGTAAGCACAGTTTCCGTAGGAAGCTCTTTAAAATTTTGTTTGGTAGCCGAGGGAAAAGCAACTATTTATCCTAGATTTGCTCCAACTATGGAATGGGACACGGCAGCCGGCCACGCGATTTGCAATGCCGTTGGTTTAAAAGTGATGCAGAAGGATATTGATAAGGAGCTTCAATACAACAAAGCAGCGCTGTTAAATCCTCATTTTATAGTAAAAAAGTAGCTAATTTTAAATGGCAGACTGAAAAATGACAGACCTTAACAAAAAACAAGATTATACCATCAACAGGGCCGACCGGGAAAAAATGAATCAGCACCGTTCATTTTTAATTTGGTTTACAGGCTTGTCGGGCTCAGGGAAATCCACCATCGCCAACCTGCTTGAAAAAAAACTGCACGAACAAAAAATTCATACCTATTCGCTGGATGGCGATAATTTGAGAAGGGGCCTGACCAAAGAACTCAAATTTTCCAAAGAAGACCGAAACGAAAATTTACGCCGTACCGCTGAGGTGGCCAAATTATTTATTGATTCAGGCATGGTGGTGATTGCTGCATTTATTTCACCCTATATCAATATGCGCGAACAAATTATGGAGATTGTAGGCGAAGAAAACTATATAGAAGTGTTTGTAAATACGCCTCTGGAAGTCTGCGAACAGCGCGATGTAAAAGGCCTGTATAAAAAAGCGCGTACCGGTGAACTCAAAAATTTTACAGGAATCAGTTCTCCTTATGAACAGCCTTTAAATCCTTTTATAGAAATTAACACCGTAAAAGAACCCCCTGAACAGGCAGTTCAAAAAATTCTTAATATGATAAAGAACAAATTATAAATAAATACAAAAAATTTTAATTTAAAACGGCAAATTTGAATTTACTCAAATCATAAATCCTTTATCGTAAGTATAATATTTTAAAAGCGTTAAAAATTTTTGAAGCCTTGGAGAAAATTTAGCTTTTAAAATATGGTTTTCAAAGAGGTTTTATTTTTAAATCTCTTTGAAAAATACCTGACGAGAAAGTGCCTTTTCTTTTGGTTCGTTTTCTTTGGGCAAGCAAAGAAAATGAACAAAATGATGAAGTTAAGATAAATGTTACTATATAAGTCAAAATTCCTTAGTTGTAATAAAAAAGATCATCAGACGCTCCATCGCTCCGGCTGGCTCGTTCACTAAAAATGTTCACTGAACATTTTCTTAACGTTCCGCCCTATTACTTTTTTTATCAATGAAAAAAGTAAAAGAGAAAGAATCATAGATTGAATTACAAATTACTTAAAAAAAAACTTCCCTTCCAGAGGTAGGTTAAACAGGAAAATGAAAAATTATTTCCTAAATTTTTTTCTTTTACCCCAACCCTAAAGGGCGAGAAAAAAATCATTAATAAATTAGATAAAAAGACATAAATTGTTTTGGGTAAATAATCTGGTTTTGACAACCAACAACTCTGTACTTCCCTGAATAGTGTTGACCACTTTTGTTAAATAATTTCGTTGTTAAAAATAGTAATTTTAGGTTTATCTTCTTCCTTTAATGTTTTCCAATATTTTTCAAATACTATCGGATTCATTTTTGGTAAATGTCTATGATTTCTTTTCATATTGTAATTGATAACTGCCTTTTTTACCTGATTCTTTAATTGTTGAAAATTCTCAGCTCTCCAATAACTTAAATACTCCTCCTTAATGGTTCTGTTTATTCTTTCTGCATAAGCATTTTCTTGTGCTATTAACCCCATACTTATTTCACAATTGTTTTCCCTTAACAGACTTAAATACACTTTTGAGGTATATTGACTCCCCCTGTCTGAATGATGAATTTTAGGTGGCTTATGCTTTTTAAAGGCCATTTTTAATGCGCTTATATTGGCTGCAACCCTCATATGATTAGAAACACTATAGCCTACAATATTTTTTGTGTAGACATCAATTATAAATACTGCATAATAAAATTCATCTTTTAATCTTAGATAAGTAATATCAGTTTGCCAAATAGCACTTGGCTCATTTATTTCTAATCCTTTTATTAAATTTGGATAATATAAAGTGCCTGAATACGTAGTTCTACGATAATTCTTTTGTCGTTTTACACGATATCCTAAATCCATAAAAGTAGAGATAAATCTATCTCGACCTATAAATTCGGGCTTTAATGTGTCATACATTTTCTCAACCCCACAACCTGGATGACCCTGTTTCAATATATCTGCCTGAACTATCAACCCTTGTATTTGATTGTCAAAAAGAGCCTGTCGCTTGGCATATTGAGTCACTGCTTGTTTACTAATCCCTATAGCATTATATAGACTATTCATAGAATAATTTACTTTTTCTTTGTGATAGCGAAACCAGCTGATTGTGGGGTGTTGAAGTTTTTTTTGATATCAATATCTAAATCTTCCTTGGCAATATCAATCATCTTTTCCAAATAATCTATCATAATTTGTTTTTGACCAACCATACGCTCAAGATCCTGAACGCGTTGCTCCAAGCTTTTCAGTTTTGATGTGCTACTTTCTTTCATCTCTACAATTCTTGATCCTCGTTCGTTAAAGGTAGAAAATTTGTAAATCCAACCGTAAATTAAACTATTGGAAATTTTATGTAATCGTTCTAATTGAGGAACACTAAACTTTCCTCTCTCATAATCTAATACCAAACTTCGTTTAAATTCTTCTGAAAATTGACGTCGCTTTTTAATTAATTTTAAATTTGCTCTCATAATAAATTGACTTTAATCGGTCAACCTATATCAGGGACATACACTCATCTCTCATCACTGATTCCTAATCCCTAATCCCTAATCACTCAGTAGGAATATCAATACAAAATTAATCAAAAAACCAAACCAACAATTTCCAATATCCCACACAATACCTTACATTTACCGACATTAAATTGCCTTACAAAAGCCAAAACGAAAACCAATAGATATCACAGCCCATAAAGTCTTGACTATTAATTCATTTTATGCATAACACCACTGAAAATAACGACGATTGGTTGTTTGAAATTACCCCAAAAAACAAACTTTTCAGTTTAAATTTAAAGGAAGTCTGGGAATACCGAGATTTGCTGATGCTTTTTGTAAAAAGGAACATCATCACAGCATACAAACAAACCATTCTCGGACCCTTATGGTATTTAATTCAGCCTTTGTTCACTTCGGTGATATTTACCTTGATATTTAACAACATGGCCAATATTTCAACGGGTACAGTGCCGCCGTTTTTATTCAATTTGGCAGGTATCACCATTTGGAACTATTTCACGGCTTGTTTTTCAGGTACCTCAAGTACCTTTTCGACCAATGCGGGAATTTTCGGAAAAGTCTATTTTCCAAGGTTAATTATGCCACTGGTGGCGGTAATTTCCAATTTGGTGCGGTTCGGGATTCAATTGTTTATTTTTATGGCATTTTTTGGCTATTACTATTATAAAGGTGCTGATATCAGCATCAATGGGTACGCCATGTTGTTTCCGGTCATGGTGTTAATTATGGGAATGCTAGGCCTTGGATTGGGAATGATTATATCTGCCATGGTGACCAAATACAGGGATTTGAATATTTTAGTGGGATTTGGTATGCGGTTATTGATGTATATTTCCGCCGTTATGTACCCCGTTTCGTATTTTGTGGAAAAACTGCCAAAATATGCATGGGTGGTGGAATACAATCCGTTGTCATTTGTCATAGAATCTGTGCGCTATATGCTCTTAAATACGGGTGTTTTTAATGTCAGCATGTTTATTTATACGTTAATCACCACCTTTGTCGTTTTATTCTTAGGCATCATCATTTTTAACAAGGCAGAAAAGAGTTTTATTGATACGATTTAAATGGTGAAGAGTGAAGTGTGAGAAGTGAGCAGTGAGAAGTGAGAAGTGAGAAGTCGGAAATACGTCTTACGAAAACCCGTCTCACGTTTCACGAAAAGTCGTCTCACGTCTCACGAAAACCCGTCTCACAAAAAAATAAAAAATGCTAAGAAAATGAATCATAAAGAATTAGATGTTTGGAAGAGGAGTATGGATTTGGTGGAATTTATTTATAGAGTATCTAATTCATTTCCTGATGTTGAGAAATTTGGTTTAACAAGTCAAATAAGAAGAGCAGCAGTTTCAATTCCTTCTAATATTGCAGAAGGAGCAGGCAGAAAAGGAGATAAAGAATTTATTCAATTTCTTTATATTGCATTAGGTTCTCTTTCTGAGTTAGATACGCAATATATGATAACCGTTAGGTTAAATTATATAGTAAAAAATGAAGCGTTAGAATTGTTAATAAATGATGTAAAAAAGTTATTATTGGGATTTAGAAATTATTTAAATAAAAAATAGTGGACTAGAGAGAAGTTAGAAGTGATAGGCGAGAAGTGAGAAGCCTAAAATACGTCTCACTAAAAAACGTTTCACGTTTCACGTTTCACGTTTCACGAAAAAACGTTTCACGTTTCACGTTTCACGAAAAAACATCTCACGAAAATACGTCTCACTAAAAACCGTCTCACGAATAACGAGTGAATGAAATGAACGAAGTTATATTAAAAATAGAAAACCTTTCCAAGCAATACCGCCTCGGCCTCGTAGGCACCGGCACCTTGGGCGATGATTTAAAACGTTGGTGGTACAACGTCCGTGGCAAAGAAGACCCATTCCTAAAAATAGGTGACATAAATAACCGAGCTACCAAAGGCACATCCGACTATGTATGGGCGCTAAAAGACATTAATTTTGAAGTGCAGCAAGGAGAAGTCCTGGGCATTATTGGGAAGAATGGCGCAGGAAAATCTACCTTGCTAAAAATACTGTCTAAAATCACCAGCCCAACTACGGGAAGCATCAAATCTAGAGGGCGCGTGGCTTCTTTATTGGAAGTAGGCACCGGTTTTCATGGGGAAATGACAGGCCGCGAAAACATCTTTTTAAACGGCGCCATTTTGGGGATGACCAAAAAAGAAATTACAGACAAACTGGACGAAATTATAGAATTCTCAGGTTGTGAACGCTATATTGATACCCCTGTAAAAAGGTACAGCAGCGGGATGACCGTGCGTTTGGCATTTGCTGTGGCTGCATTTTTGGAACCTGACATTCTCATTATTGATGAAGTACTGGCGGTGGGCGATGCCGAGTTCCAAAAGAAAGCCATTGGCAAAATGCAGGAAATTTCTAAAGGCGAAGGGCGCACCGTGTTGTTTGTGAGCCACAATATGGCGGCAGTAAAGAATTTGTGTACAAGAGTGATAGTGTTGGAAAATGGAGGCGTTGTTTTTGAGGGAGAAACAGAGAAAATGATAGAAAAATATTTATCCTTTGGCGTGAAAAATAAATTTAACTTTTTAGATTTTAAAAATAGAAAAGGAAGAGGTAATATTAGAATTACTAATCTTAAACTAAAAAATTCTAAACAAAATGAAATAAATTTAAATGAACTTATAAGCGGTAATGATTATTTTTTTGAAATAACACTGCAAAGCCAAGCTAAACAAAATAGCTCGGTGGATGTTGGAATGTCAATTTATTCAATGAATGGGCAACTTTTAACTGCAACTGGAAGTGATTTTTTTTTAGATGAACTAATTTTAAAACCTGAGCAATCTGGAAAATTAAAACTTAGAATACCTTCTTTTCCTTTGACTCATGGAAGGTATGTCTTAAATTTAGCTTGTAAATCAAAACTAAATGGTTTGGAAGATTTTATTAAAGACTCTATTTTTATAACAGTTGAAGGCATGCCAATTACAAAAAATAATATTTCTATAATTCCAAGCCAAATGATACAAATTAAACATGAATGGTATAAATAAAAACATTAAAATATTTGGAGTTTCTAGAGTTAGAAATGTTGATTTTATTATTAATGATGTACTTAATCATTTGGATAAAATTATTGATGGTGTCATAATTTATGATGATGCTTCAACAGACAATACATTAGAAATATTAAAAAAGCACCCACTTGTTATTGATATTATTGAAAATAAAGAATGGGAGTCAGATAAGTATATAAGAAAAAATGCAGAGGGAGATCACAGACAACTACTGTTTAATGAAGTAAAAAAACATTCTCCAGATTGGATTTATGTTTTTGATGCAGATGAATTTTTAGAGTTTGATGATGAAATTGATTTAACAGATAATAGTTATGATTCATATTTTTTTAGATTGTTTGATTATTACATAACTCCTTATGATATAAAAAAACCATATAAAGATAGAGAATTTATAGGGCCAGAATACAGAGATATTCCAATGCTTTTTAGAGGGGGTTTAGACTTGCGTTTTAAGGCAAGAGTTCCAATAGGATTTAACAGCTCAAAATTTGGAGGGTATGTAAAACATTATGGTAAGGCTATTTCTATTGAAGAATGGGATAAAAAATGTAATTATTATATTGATCATTTAATTGAAAGGCAACCAGGAGGAAATGATATAAGTGATAAATGGTTTGAAAGAAAGGGTAAAGCTGTTCATACTAAATCAGATTTTAATAATAAATTAATAAAATGGGAGGATAAGAACCTTTTTGAAGTTGAATTAACAAATGACTTAGAAAAACTATCTTCATTAGAATTAACTATTTTAGTTGCAAATGATAGTTTAGAGAATCTTGGAGGTTCAGAAACTTTTACTTATAGTATTATTGAAGAACTTATCAAATATCCTAAATTTAAAATTGAATACTTTACATTCAAAAAGGGAGAAATATCAAATAATATAGAAGAGGTATTAGGTGTTAAGTTTATGTCTTTAAAGAAATATGATTTAATATTAGCAAACCATTTTACGGTTGTAAATAAATTATACAAATTCGGATTTATAATACAAACTTGTCATGGGATTTACCCTAAATTAGAGCAGCCTAATAGAAAAGCAAATGGTTTTATTGCAATTTCACAAGAAGTGCAAGATCATCTTGTGAAAAAAGGATTTTTAAGTAAAATTATTTATAATTCAATTAATTTAAATAGATTCTATCCTAAAAAAGATATTAAAATTAAACCGAAAAAGATTTTAAGTCTATGTCATTCTGAAGAAGCTAATAAAGTTATTAAAAATCTTTGTCAAAAATTGGATATTGAATACCTTGAAGCTTACAAATATAATAATGCTATTTGGAATGTTGAAGATTTAATAAACCAAGCTGATTTAGTTTTTGGATTGGGAAGATCAGCCTATGAGGCAATGGCCTGTGGTAGACCTGTTGTTATTTTTGATAATCGTAAATATTTTCCAAGTTATGGAGATGGCTACGTCAAAGATGTTTTAGGATTTAGTATAATAAATAATTGTTCTGGAAGGTACAGTAAAAGATATTTTACGTTAGAAGATTTAAAAATTGAAATTTATAAATATAATTACACAGATCAATATTTTTTTAGAGAATTTGCTAAAAAGGAATTAGATGTAAGAAAAAATATTGTAAAATATATTGAATATTTTATTTTATTGAAAAAGCATAAAAATGATAAACAGTTTAAGACTAAAGTTAAAAAGTATTTTAAAAATGTATTAAAATTAGCGAAAAAAATCGTAAGGAAGTTGATTAATTTTATTAATTATAGTTGAACTATATTAGTTGAGTCTAATATTGTATTTAAGCGAAACATAAATTAAATCAAAATTAATGTGTAGAGTTTCAATAATAATCGTTGCTTATAATGGAGAGCAATGGATGGATAAGTGCCTTCAATCTATTAATGCCATCCATCAAATAGTCGTTATTGAAAATGGGTCTAGGGACGCTACTTTAAAAATAATTAGAACGAAATACCCTAATGTTAAGTTACTACCTCAAACCAAAAATCTTGGTTTTGGGCAAGCTAATAATATTGGTATTTCTTATGCACTAAAACACGGTGCCGATTATGTGTTTTTATTGAATCAGGATGCATATCTTGAAAAAGACACTGTCGAAAAATTAATTGAAGTCCATAAAAAAGATGAGACTTTCGGGATTTTAAGTCCCATTCATTTAAACGGAAAAGGGGATAGGTTAGATCAGAATTTTTCTCACTATGTAAATTATAATGCCAACCCAGATTTTTATTCAGATTTTATTTTAAAAAAGCCATTGCCTAAAGTTTATGAAGTTCCTTTTGTAAACGCTGCAGGCTGGCTGCTTTCAAAAAAATGTTTGGAAACAGTAGGAGGCTTTGACCCTGTTTTTTTTCATTATGGGGAGGATGACAACTACTGTCAGCGATTAAAATATCATGGTTTTAAAATAGGGGTAGTTCCTCAGGTTTTTTTAAAACACGACAGGGAAACCAGAATATTTAAGCAAGACCAAGATGGTAAAAAAGGAACTTTTAGTAAACAGGAACGCTCTATTAAACTGAAATATGCCAATATAAATAAGGAAGATTTTAATGAAGTTAAAAAACTGATTAAAAAAAGTAACAAGGCAGCTATTAAATCATTATTAAAATTGCGGTTTAAAGCAAGTAAGTTTTATAGAATGGAAGCAGTGTTGTTAAAGAAAATATATCCTGAAATTGAAAAAAGTCGTTTGTTAAATAAAACAAAGGGGTCAACTTATTTGGATTTATAATGGGTAAAAGTGAAATATGGGTATTGGGAAAGATAATTATTTCAAAATAGGATAAAACAATAAAGGATGAAAAAAATATTGGTCACCGGAGGCGCCGGTTTTATAGGATCACATTTGTGCGAACGCTTGTTAAATGAAGGCAATGAAGTGATTTGCCTGGACAATTATTTTTCGAGCCATAAAAGTAATATCATTGGCTTAACAGCCAATCCCTATTTTGAATTGGTGCGGCATGACATTACGCAACCATATTTTGCTGAAGTGGATGAAATTTACAATTTGGCCTGCCCTGCAAGTCCAATCTACTATCAACATGACCCCATAAAAACAATACAAACCTCAGTCATGGGCGCCATCCATATGCTGGGTTTGGCAAAGCGATTAAATGCAAAAATTTTACAGGCTAGCACCAGTGAAGTTTATGGAGATCCTATTGTGCATCCGCAAAAGGAAGATTATTGGGGCAATGTAAATCCTATTGGCTTGCGCTAATGTTATGACGAAGGAAAAAGATGCGCAGAAACCCTGTTTATGGATTACCACCATCAGAATAACGTAGCTATTAAGATTATTAGGATATTCAATACCTACGGCCCCAATATGAATGTGAACGACGGCAGGGTGGTTTCCAATTTTATAGTGCAGGCGCTTAAAGGTGAAGATATCACCATATATGGCAACGGACAGCAAACCCGTTCTTTTCAGTATGTGGATGATTTGGTGGAAGGGATGGTACGCATGATGCATTCAGACCCTAAATTTTTGGGCCCGGTGAATTTGGGAAACCCCAACGAGTTTAGTATGCTGGAACTGGCAAAAACCGTTATCGATTTAACAGGCTCTAAATCCAACATTGTATTTATGCCTTTGCCAAAAGACGATCCCAAACAGCGACAGCCCAATATTGAGCTGGCCAAAGAAAAGTTAGATGGTTGGGAACCAAAAATTCAATTGGAAGCGGGATTGAAGAAAACGATAAGTTATTTTGAGGAAGTTCTAAAGAAGTAAAATATTAAATTCTCTTCTTAAGTGTATAAATGTGTCTTTTTTTTTCGAAGTGTTGAGGTATTTTTTATAGCGTAAAATGCCATAAGAAACTTAGTATTCAAGCAATACACAGAAGAAACTATAAACAGCTGTTAACAATCGAAACCAAAAATTACCAAAAAAAATTTTAGATATCACAAATGATATCTTACTTTTACCCTATAGATAAATCGATTGGCGGGAACTGATCGGGCTTTTCTTGAAAAATACAACTCAATAATCAGGGGTCCTAACCGCAAATTATTGGGTTTTTTTGTGCAATATAGTCCGATTTTTACGGAATTGCACTGTCAATTTCTCACTATTCTATGTTTTTTTGGATCAAATTCAACCCTTTTTTCTGTGATTTCAAGTTTTTTAGGCAGCAATAAAGGCCATTTTAAACAGGAATGACGTTTTTTTTGGCGAATTTTAGCGCCTGAAAAGAGGATACCAATAAATTTTTTATTTATTAAACAGTTTCAGCGGAAGATACGAATAGTCTTGAAGCTTTATTAGTATAAATAAGTTGATTTATTAAATAGATTTGCGACTTTATACCAATGAATTTAGGTGAAAATTAAGCATAAAAAAACCCAAGCTGCGGGAACAGCTCGGGCTTTTCGAGTAAAATACAACTCAATAATTCGGGGTCCTAACCTGCAATTATTTTGAATTTTACAATTTCCAGCATATCTCTTAATTTAGCGCCTGGTCTAAAATTCAAGTGCGCTTTTTTAACAGAGTTACCGCCCACATTTTCGGCCAATACTTCACCATTAGAACTAACACCTACCTGAAAGTTTCCCAAACCGCCAAGCTGAACCACTTTTCCTTGTTTAAGCTCGTCCATAATGTTATGCTCTAAAGCACGAAGCACTGCGTAACAATCCGATTCACGAACCGTACACTGATTGGATACTAAATAGGCCAATCTTTCAAAGTCTATCACTCCCTGAGAAATAGCTTTTGCATAAAATTTGTTCTCCGCGTTTATGTCCTGCGGATTTAGACGTGACATAGCTTTAATTGCTATCATAATAAAAAAATTTAACCTGACTTCTTAGTTGAAATCATTGAGATAAAATTAATCCTTATATAAATTTAAAACCTGCTAAATTTTAATTAGTTACCAACATTTCATTGTTGAAAAGTTATAATTTTTAAACACTATATTTTATTAGTTTTGCGAATTTTTAAATTTTTCACAATACTTAATAAAAGGCTAAGAAATGGAACAAAAAAACCACTATTTTGTCCTTTCAACGCAGAAGGAGTCGCATCCTGTTATTCCCGTTATGCACTTTCCCGCTCACATGATATGAGAAATAATTCTTTTTCTTATTTTGAAGGGCCAAATTTCCTTGACCGCAAGACTGCACGATAAAAAAACTCACAACTAAAAACTCATAACTAAAAAAAGAAATTCCTATTTTTACAAAAAAGTATAAAACTGCATGAAAACCCCTTTAGTTTCCATCATCATCCCAACCTTTAACAGGGCGCACCTTATTGGTGAAACCCTCGACAGTGTATTGGCGCAAACCTACACCAACTGGGAATGTATTGTGGTCGACGATGGGAGTAAGGATACCACGGAGCAATTAATGAAATCTTATTGCGAAAAGGATTCACGTTTCCAATACCACAAAAGACCAAGTGACAGACCAAAAGGAGCAAATGCATGTAGGAATTATGGGTTTGAGTTGAGCAGAGGGGAATATGTGAACTGGTTTGATAGTGATGATGTGATGTTGGAAGGCTTTTTGAAAATAAAAGTAGAGGCATTTATTCCAGAAGTTAATTTGGTTATTTGTTCGGGATATTTTGTGGATGCTCAAATACAAAATAGAAAGGCCATTTTGCTATATGAGAATTCAAATTTATTCAAAGAGTATGTTTTGTGGAATTTACAGGTATTAACACCTTCTGTTCTTTTTAGGAAATCGTTTTTAGAGGATAAAGAACTTTTTTCTTATAAAATAAAAAGAGGTCAAGAGACTGAGTTGTTTTCAAGATTATTTTATCAAATGACAAAAGAATCTTTCAGGATTATAAATCTGCCTTTGTTTTTATATCGGCAGCATGAAGATACAAAAACCAATAAAAACAATGTATATGTCAAAAGCTATAAAGAATCTCAATCTTACATAGCAATTGAAAATTTAAAGAAAAGCATAGAAATAAATGACTTGGATTTAATTTGTTATTATTACAAAGGATTGGTTGAGTTTTTTTTTAGAGGGATAGAAAACAATCACTTGCATAATTCAATATATATATTAAAGCATTTAGTTTTCATTTTAAACAAAATTAATAAAAAGCTGAGTTTTGAATTATTATTTTTTGGAAGTTTATTTTTAGTCTTAAAAAGAGGAAGCTATCGAATTGAAAAACGATTTAAAAATTATAAATTAATTTAAAATGATTCCACTTGTTTCCATTATTATTCCTACATATAACCGAGCACAGTTAATTGGTGAAACATTAGATAGTGTGTTAGAACAAACCTACATCAACTGGGAATGTATTGTGGTAGATGATGGAAGTACTGATAATACAGAAGTACTGTTAAATGAGTATTGTGAAAAAGATAGTCGTTTTCAATACCACCAGCGACCAAATAGTAGATCTAAAGGCGTCAATTCCTGTAGAAATTATGGATTTGAGTTAAGTAAAGGTGCATATATAAATTGGTTTGATGATGATGATTTGTACAAACCCAAGGCTTTGAATTGTTGGCTAAGTCATTTTGATAAAAAAACAGACGTCGTAGTTACAAAACTTGAAAAAATTGATTCGGAAACACATAGGGTTATTTCAGAAAATACTATATTATCAAACACTTTAATTAAAGATTATATTATAGGGAAAGTCAGCTTTTACGTTTGTGGCCCATTATGGAAAAGAACTTTTTTAGAAAATCAAGATTTATTATTTGATGATACTATTTCAAATTTGGATGATTGGGATTTCAATTTAAGAATGTTATATCAAAAACCAGAAATAAAATATATTGATGAACCTTTAATTTATTATAGAATACATAACGCATCCTTATCGAAAGAAATAGACAAATTTAATATTAATGAAATAAAATCAGAGTTTAAGGCAAGAGAAAAACATGTTAAACTCATAAAGAAAAATAAAAAAGTTGATAGCATTGTTTTAAGAAAATTCATTATAGAAAGATATCACTATTTTTTAAGAGAAAGTTTGGTGAATAACAGCAATTATAAGTGGTGTTTTTTTATAATGCTTTTAAAAAAACAAGTGGGTTTGAAGGATTATAGAGGTTTGTTAAAAAGTTGTTTCGGTTTTGTTTCTTTTAGTTTATTTAAAAAAGGGTATAAATTTATAAAATGAAAATACTTTTTGTTTCGATGCCTTCTGTTCATGTTACTCGTTGGATAGAAAATTTAAAAGACACAGACCATGATATGTTTTGGTTTGATGTCATGAATAGGGGTGAAATTAAAACAAAGACCAGTATTCATCAAATAATAAAATGGAGAAAAAGAAAAATTCCTTATATAAAAGGAGAATATTGGTTATCAAAAAATCATAAAAATATTTATACTAAGATTCAGTCTTATTTAGAAGTTACTGCAAATGAACAATTAGAGTTAATAATAAAGGAGATTAACCCTGATATTATCCATAGTTTTGAGATGCAAGAATGTTCATATCCTATTGTTAAAACAATGAATAAATATCCTAATATAAATTGGTTGTATTCTTGTTGGGGCAGTGATTTGTATTATTTTAAAGATTTTAAGGAACATCGTTTAAAAATAAAGCAGGTATTAGATCGTATAAATTTTTTGCATACAGATTGTATGCGAGATGTAGAATTGGCAAAACAATTGGGCTTTAAAGGAAAACATTTGGGTGTAATACCTGGTGGTGCAGGCTATAAATTGGACGAATTTGAAGTCTTTAAATTACCGTTTAATACACGAAAAATAATTTTAATAAAGGGCTATGAGCATTTATTTGGAAGGGCTTTAAATGTAATTAAAGCTTTAGAGCAAATTAAGGATGAATTACGAGATTATGAATTGGTGGTATTTGGGGCTCATGAAAATGTTATAACTTATATAAAGGAACACAATCTTCCAATCAACTTTTATAGCAGACATGAATTATCGCACACTAAATTAATGGAGTTAATGGGTAAATCGCTTGTTTATATTGGCAATAGTATCTCAGATGGTATGCCAAATACATTATTAGAAGCTATTATAATGGGTGTTTTCCCAATTCAATCAAATCCGGGAGGAGTTACTGAAGAAATTATTATAAATAATAGTAATGGTTGTTTGATTGAGAACCCTGAAGATATTGATTTAATTAAAAAAAAGATATTACACGTTTTAGAAAATAAACAAATGATAAAAAAAGCACTAGAATTAAATACTACGATTTCAAAAAATAAGCTCGATTTCAAAATAAATCATGACAAAATAGTAGAAATATATAATTTTGTGAATAAATAAGCGATATGGATAGAATTATTTTAATAACAGGCGGTGCGGGAAACATAGCAAGTGCTTTGGCAACCAAATTGGCGGAAAATCCAAAAAACACTATAGTAATTATAGACAATCTTTTAACGGGAAGTTTGTTAAAAGTACCAAAGCATAAAAATGTTCATTTTATAAAATCCGATGTTAATATTTACAATGATATAGTCCCAGTTTTTGGGCGCTATAATTTTGATTTTGTTTTTCATTATGCGGCTGTGGTGGGGGTTAAGCGAACTTTGGAAAATCCTATGTTGGTTTTGAACGATATTGAAGGGATTAAAAATATTTTATCCCTATCGAAAAGTTCAGGGGTGAAAAGGGTCTTTTATTCAAGTTCTTCCGAAGTTTATGGAGAACCTTTTGAAATCCCGCAGAATGAAAATACAACCCCTTTAAATTCGCGTTTGCCTTATGCCATTGTGAAGAATGTGGGAGAGGCATTTTTTAAATCCTATTATCAGGAATATGGATTGGAATATACCATATTTCGATTTTTTAATACCTACGGCCCAAACCAAAGTGAAGACTTTGTAATTCCGCGATTTTTAAATTTAGCCTTAAAAAATGAACCAATTGTCATCTATGGAGACGGTTTGCAAACACGTTCATTTTGTTATGTAGATGACAATGTGGATACTTGCATTAAAGCAATGAATGATAAAAAATGTATAAATGAAGTTTTAAATGTGGGGAGTGATATAGAAATGAGTATTTCAGCATTGGCAAAACAACTCATTGCCATAACGAATTCATCCTCTAAAATTATGCATACAGCGCCACTAGAAGAAGGTGATATGACAAGAAGATGCCCCGATACTTCAAAAATGAAAGCGATTTTGGGGAGGGAGTTGGTATTGTTGGAAGTTGGGGTTAAAAAATTAATAAAGCATTATGAGAATAGGAAGTAATCCAAGCAATGAAAAAATAATTGAGGAGGGAAGTGCTTTTCACCGGGTAATAATTCCGGTTTATATCCCCCACGAAAATGAGTATTTTAAAGATGCTTTTCAAATTTTTGAGTATTGCTTATTTTCATTGATAAAAACAAGCAGTACAAACTTAAAAATTTCAATAGTCAGCAATGGTTCTTGTGATGCTGTAAATAAGAAATTATTTGAAATGCAGCAAAAGCTAGCTATTGATGAATTAATTATTGAAAAAGAAGGCATTGGTAAAATTAATAGTGTGTTAAAGGCTTTACGAACGGCTGAAGAACGTTTAATAACAATAACTGATGCAGATGTATTATTTATGAATGGATGGGATCAAGCCGTTTTAAACGTTTTTAAAGCTTTTCCAAATGCAGGCGCTGTATGCCCTGCACCTGTTTATAGAAAGCACTTTCAATTAACCAGTAATATTTGGATGAAGTATTTATTTTCAAACAAATTGCGATTTTTACCTGTTAAAAATCCGGAGGCTATGACAAAGTTTGCAAATAGTATTGGCTGGCCCTGGTTAGATGAAAAATATAAGGATGTTTTAGCAACATTAACGTCACATGATGAAATTATAGCGATGGTAGGTTGCTCTCATTTTGTTGCTACCTATAAAAAAGAAGTATTTTCTGAAATTCCGGCGGGGAATACCAACTTTAAAATTAGAGGCGATAGTGAACATTTATATACCGATTTACCGGTGCTAAAAAAGGGCGGTTATCGTTTGTCAACCTATGATAATTATGCGTATCATATGGGCAATGTTTTGGAAGATTGGATGACTGAAAAATTTGAAAACCTTTTAAATATTGAAAAAAATAATGAAATACCAGTGTTTAAAACCTTAAAAAAACCAATTATTGATGTTGTGTTGCAGGAAAAAATATTTAAATTTTTGATTTCATTTTCTTTTATAAAAAAAAGAATCCTAACTATGAAAGGTTTGACAAAACGGCAAGTAGAAGAATTTTAGTTTTAAAATGAAACAAAAGAAGAAATCCTTATCTTTTGTTCTGAATAATCTTTTTATAAAAAAACACTAATGAATCACATTAAAACAGTATTAAGTAAATTAAGGAAAAGGCTAAATAAGTATTATAATTATATCATTAAAACACCAAAATATAAAGAATTTGGTAAATTTTGGGTTCAAATAACTGAAACTGAACGAGTAGCAAGTAGGTTTAATTTTTTTAAAGAATATTGTAGCGGTAAAACTGTATTACATTTTGGATGTACAGATTGGCCAATATTTAAACCTGAAAGTAACTTACATATAAAGTTATCCAAACATACAAAAGTATTACATGGATTTGATATAGATAAAGAGGGTATTGAAAATCTGAAGAAATTTGTTGATGAAGATTATTTTACAAGTTATTCAGAAATTCCCCAAATTAAATATGATATTTGCTTGATACCTGAAACAATAGAACATGTTGATAATGTTAAAGATTTTTTAGTTAATATTTCTAAAATTAATGCGAAATGTTTTCTAATTACAGCCCCAAATTGCTTTTCTAAAGAACACATTAATCGAAATTTTTATGGGGAAGATGTTTTTGTGGAAGTCGTGCATCCTGATCATAATTGTTGGTATAGCCCTTTTACATTAAAAAATCAGATTGAAAAGTATTCATCACTTAAAGTTATTAAAACCTATTTGCTAGAAGGAGATAAAATGGTATGTTGTGAAGCGATTAAAAAATAGAATCACCTGTAATCTTTATAATATTTTTAAAATTTCGAATGATTAATACTTCCAAAAAAATAATTAGAAAAATATTAAATTCATTTGAAGCAATCTTTCATTTTACTAATTTCTTATTTCGAGATATAAAAAAATTAGATGATGTTGAAGTCGTCTTTTTTTTTCCATATTATCAAACAGGAGGAGCTGAGAGAGTTCATTTAAACATAGTAAAATGTTTGAGTCATAAAAATGCTTGTATATTATTTACGAATAATTCCTCAACAAGCAATTTTTATCATGATTTTGATCAATATTCTAAATTAATTGAAATTAATAAGATTTTAACAAAAAGGATTTCAATTATAAATAAAATTTTGAAGAAAATTATTTTGAGATCACTTAATACAAATAAAAATCTGACTTTAGTTTTTGGTAGTAATACAAATTATTTTTATGAATTGTTGCCAAATATTAATTCAAAAATAAAAAAAATTGATTTAATTCATGCCATTTCAGGTGAAAATAAAATTATTACAGATTTATATATGGCTTGTAGTTGTTATTTGAATACAAGGATAGCAATAAATAAAAAAGCTAAATTTGACCTCTTAGGCTATTATAGATTAAATGGAATTGATGAAAAATATAATAAAAATATTCATATAATAGGCAATGGTATACAGATGTCTGGAGAACATTTTATAGAGAAGAACAATACTAAAATTAAAATTGGTTTTGTGGGTAGGTGGTCTTTAGAAAAACGTCCGGAATTATTTTTAGAAATAGCAAAAGTAATTAAAAGCACTAAGTCATCAATTGAGTTTGAAATGGCTGGCATTGGCATGAAGAGTAATATTTTAAAAATAAATGATGCCGGAGTTTCATTTTTAGGGGAGATAACAGATTATAGGACTTTGTTAGAAATTTATAGAAATTTAACATTTATTTTAGTTACATCATATAGGGAAGGATTTCCGGTAGTTATTATGGAAGCGATGTCACAAGGTGTTATTCCAATTGCGACAAATGTTGGAGGGATTAATGAACATATAATTGATGGGGTTAATGGCCTCTTGATTGATAATGGCAATGAGGATAAAATTATTGCAGATTTTATCAAAGCAATTAATACATTAATGAATGACAAAGAACAAATGTTATTAATATCTAAAAATGCGTTTACCTATGCACATTCTAATTTTCAAATTGAAAAGTTTAATGAAAGTTATAAAAAAACACTTCTGAATGATTAATAGAATTAAATTTCAAAATTATTTGCTTTTTTCAATTTTAAAAATTAATTAATGATAACTATCGTATTAACCTACCGTAACAGAGATTTAAGCATTGTAAAAAAATGTTTAGATTCTTTACAAAATCAAACCCAAAAAGGTTTTGGACTTATTTTAGTAGATTATGGCAGTGAAGCCGTTTTTGCAAATCAGTTAAATGACTTGGTGCAGAATTATACTTTCATAAAACTCATTTCTTGTCCGGTTCAATGCCAGCTTTGGAACAAATCAAGATCAATTAACATGGCATTAAAGCAAACAACAACCCCATATTTTTTGGTTGGGGATATAGATATGATTTTTAGGGAGGATTTTATGGAGAAACTTCATCAATTAAAACCTTTAAAAGAAGCAATTTATTTTCAAGTGGGTTTTTTAAGCAAAGAAGAATCAGAGCAAGCTAAACAATTTGAAAATTATAAAATAAAACACGTCTCAAGTTCGGAAGCTACAGGGGTAACCTTGTTTCCAACTGATTTGTTAAAAAGCGTCAATGGTTATGATGAATTTTACCATGGTTGGGGTGCCGAAGATACCGATGTTCACATCCGATTGCAACATGGAGGTTCTAAGGTGAAATTTTATGATAAGGAAGTCTTCATGTTACACCAATGGCATCCTAAGAATTATAGATCTAAAGAAAGCAAAGAACCTTTTCACAGTTACTTGGAACAAATTAACCATCAATACATTCAAAATGTTGCACAAACAAAAAAAGTATTGGCAAATACCAATCATGAATGGGGAATACAGCCCAAAAAGATTCTGTTTTCAGCGAGCCATGAAATAGAAATTTCATTAACCAACCAAAAAAGTGAAATAGATGCTTTGTTATACGGATTATTGGAAAATTATCAAGGCAAAAATGTAATAGTGAATATAGCATTACATTTGGAATACAATACGCTAAAAAACGGAATCAAAAAGTTAATTGGAAAAAAACACCGTACTTTTTATACATTACAAACCATTAATGATTTAATATTAGGAACTTTAGCAGCACACTATAGAAATGAGTATTATGAGTATGGATGGAATAAAGAAAAAAACACCATCCAATTAAAAATAGCCTTATAAAATGAAATGAGCAAGACAAATTTTGACACACAAAGGAATGATTAATGGCGAACAGCATCTGTACCGCAAAAAAAATTTAAATAGATGAAAATCCTCATGGTGGCTATGCCTTCCTTACATTTTTTTCGCTGGACGGAACAATTAAAAGATGCCGGCCATGAGGTGTATTGGTTTGATGTAGTTGATGGCGGCAATAAAGTAGAGCGTATAAATTGGGTACACCAAATAGTGGGATGGAAACTGCGATGGGATTTTCCCGGAAGGCATTTTATAAAAAAGAATTTCCCTAAATACTACCAATGGATTCAACAATTTAATGAACGAAATACAGCAACCGTTTTTGAACAAAAGTTATTGGAAATTGAACCTGATGTGGTGCATAGTTTTGCATTGTATGTTGCTTGCGCCCCTATTATTGGAGTGATGGAAAAACACAAAAACATAAAATGGATATACTCGTCCTGGGGAAGCGATTTGTTTTATTTTCAATACAACCCCGCCTTTTTTAAAGACATCAAAAGGGTATTGCCTCGAATAGATTTTTTATTTACCGATTGTAATAGAGACTTTGTAATTGCCAAAACACATGGTTTTTCTGGTGAGTTTTTGGGTGTTTTTCCTGGTGGAGGTGGATTTCCCTTAGCCGAAATGAATAGGTATGCTTTGCCTTTTGAACAAAGAAAAACCATGCTGATAAAAGGTTTTCAGGGGCGCTCGGGGCGGGCAATTCCCGTTTTAAAAGCCTTGGAACAACTAAAAGAACCATTGCATGACTATAAAATAGTGGTGTTTGGTGCTGATGAAGAAGTGCTGGAGTACACTGCCAATAGTGAACTGGTTGGTTGGGGTAATTTTGCTATTCTTGGAAAAATTTCGCAAAATGAAGTATGGCAACTCATGGGGAAATCAATAATCTACATAGGCAACAGCAATTCAGACGGCATTGCCAATACCTTATTGGAAGCCATTTGTATGGATGTTTTTCCGATACAGTCAAATCCGGGAGGCGTTACGGAAGAGGTAATTACCGATGGCATAAATGGAATGTTGATTGAAGATTGTGAGGATGTAGCCAAGATAAAAAATAAAATTAGCATCGTTTTAAATTCAACTTCAATAATACAAAATGCTTTACACCATAATAAAAACGTTAAAGAGAATTTAAATGATCAAAAAATTAGAAGTATGGTCCTTAAAAATTATGATTCTGTCATGTTGGTTGTGAATTAATGCAAATCAGTATATTTGAACTTCCAAATAATAATTCAATGAAAAAAACAGCGATAATCCCTCTAAGAAAAAACTCAAAAGGCATTCCCGGTAAAAATAAAAAAAAGCTGGTTGGCCGTCCGTTATTTTCTTGGGTGCTTGCCGAAGCCATTTTTTCGGATTTAGACGAGGTTTATGTATTTACAGATGATGTTGAAATTATTGATTTTGTGAATAAAAATTATACCTGGGCACCTAAAGTAAAGATACTGCTTAGGGATCATGCTAATGCCAGTGATATAGCAACAACAGAAAGTGCGATGTTGGAATTTTCTGATAAAATAAATAACGAATATGATGCGTTGTTTCTGTTGCAGGCCACTTCTCCATTAACTACAAGCCTTGATATTAACAATGGTATCGCTAAAATTGAAAAAGAGAAATGTGATTCGGCAGTCGCAGTGGTAAACACCCACCGTTTTACGTGGAATAAGGAAGGCAAGCCAATTAATTATGATGTGTTTAACAGGCCACGCCGTCAGGATTTTGAAGGCTTGTTAATAGAAAATGGAGCAATTTACGGTACAACCAAAGAAGCTTTTTTAAGCTCAAAAAACAGGGTTAGCGGCAACATTGCTTTGGTGGAAATGCCGGAAGAATCACTCTGTGAAATTGATACAGCGTCCGATTGGTTAATTGTAGAACAATTGCTCATGGATCGTTTGAAAAAACAAAAAGAGCCTGAAAAAATTACCCATTTGGTATTGGATGTTGATGGTGTTTTTACTGACGGAACCATATTTTATGATAAAAATGGAGAATCGGCAAAGCAATTTGATATGCGTGATGGCATGGGCCTGGAAATATTAAGGGAACATGGCGTGGAAGTGATGGTAATGACCTCAGAACAATCTGAAATTGTGGCGCAACGCATGAAAAAGTTAAAAATAGAACATGTGTATTTGGGCGTAAAAGATAAATTTGCTTTGTTAAGAAAAATATTAAAAGATAATAATTTATCTCTAAATAATATGGCCTATATGGGTGACGATGTCAACGATTTGGCCAATATTTGCAGTGTGGGTTGGTCTTTTACACCAAACAATGCCACACAAATTGTAAAATTACATGCGGATATCATTTTATCGAAAAACTCAGGAGATGGTGCCATCAGGGAAGCTTGTGAATTTATCTTAAAGTACAATAAGCGTAAGTTATAGTGACTATAAAAAATCCTTTACCCCAAGCCTAAAGGGAGGGATTTATTTCAAGTGACGAAATTTCAATAGAAAACATAGATTTTTTGGCTCCCTTTAGGGACGGGGCAAAACAAAAAATCGGATAACAAATCAGAAATGTGTCGAGAACCAGTGTTTTTTGAGCAACGCAGAGGAACAAAAAATGTATCGAGAACAGTTCGAGTTTTTTTGGCTAAGAAAAAAGTAAGTATTTAAGCAAAATAATTATGAGCCAAAAAAGTATCGAGAACGAGAAAAAGAACAAGAAGAAAAAACAAATATGAATAAAAATCATTATAAAAAGCCCTTTGTAATTGCTGAAATAGGCTGCAACCATAAAGGAGATCTGGAAATAGCCAAAGAGTTGATAAAAGTGGCCAAGATATTTTGCAATGTAGATGCCGTAAAATTTCAGAAAAGAAATAACAAGGAATTATTGACAGAAGCACAATACAATGAGCCACATCCAAATCCGACTAATTCTTACGGGGAAACTTATGGCTTGCATAGAGAATATCTGGAATTTGATATAAAACAACATGCCGAATTAAAGGCGTATTGTGAGGAAATAGGCATTATATATTCCACATCGGTTTGGGACTTGACTTCAGCGAAAGAAGTTGCTACTTTACATCCAGCATTCATAAAAATTCCTTCGGCCTGCAACAACAATGTTGAAATGTTAATATGGTTATGCCAAAATTATAAAGGAGAAATCCATATATCTACCGGTATGACCACAAAAGCAGAAATAGAAAACTTGGTGCAATTATTTAAAGACCATGGCAGAAATAAAGATTTGGTGTTGTACAACTGTACTTCCGGTTACCCGGTTCCTTTTGAGGATGTTTGTTTGCTGGATATTAATTTATTATTGGATAAGTATAAAAACCAGGTGAAACATATTGGCTTTTCCGGCCATCATTTAGGGATTGCTGTTGATATGGCAGCATATACGCTGGGTGCAAACATTATAGAACGTCATTATACGATAGACAGAACCTGGAAAGGTACAGACCATGCAGCTTCTTTAGAACCTATGGGCTTGCGCAAGTTGTCGAGAGATTTAAATGCAGTGCATAAAGCCCTTACTTATAAAAATCAAGATATTTTGCCTATTGAGCAAGTGCAGCGCGATAAGCTAAAAAATCAAAAAGGTTAATATCTTATGTTGTTTTCAAATAGAATACGGCTGTTTTGGTGGAATGAAACTAAACTGCAGGGAAAAGAAAAAGAAAATTACGGTGATTTGTTGGGGAAGTATTTGGTTGAAAAAATTTCGACTAAAATAGTAGTATGGGTAAAACCTTCAAACTTTTCAGTTTTTAATTGGTTTTCACCAATTTATGTGACCATCGGAAGCATTTTATCACATGCAACTGAAAATTGTGTTGTTTGGGGAAGTGGGATTATCTCAAAAGATTATCCTATAAAGAAAGCACTGTTTTTAGCGGTGCGCGGACCACAAACAAGAAAATATTTAATGGAATTAGGATATCAGGTGCCTGAAGTTTATGGAGACCCTGCGTTATTGCTTCCCGGTTATTTCAATCCGAAGGTTAAAAAGAAATACAGCTATGGCATTGTGCCTCATTATAACGATATGAAAGTGGTTAAAAATTGGTTTTCAGATAGGGCAGACATTCATATTATTGATATGATGACTAATGATGTAGAAGCCAAAACACTGGAATTTTTGGCCTGTGAAAAAATTGTATCCTCTTCATTGCACGGCATTATTATTGCCCATGCATATGGAATCCCTGCAGTTTGGCAAAAATTCTCGGACGATGTTTTTGGCGACGATATCAAATATCAGGATTATATGGAATCGGTAAAACTCAAATTTTACCAGCCTAAAATAAAAGAGAAGGAATATTCAGATGCTGAATTGGCAACATTATTTCAACAATTACCAGGTTTGCCATTAGCAAGTGATGTTGAAGCATTAAGAAACGGGTTGATGGCTGTTTGTCCTTTTTGTTCTCGATAGGATTCCTTTAAACAAGGGAATTGTACTTGAAACGTCACTTCGAGTGATTTTTGTGTAGTAAAACGGAACAAAAAATGTATCGAGAAGGAGTGTTTTTTGTGTAGCGGTTCTCGATACAATTTAAACAAAAATTACCATTTTTGTCTAAACCACTCGAACTGACCCTTCGATAAAAACTCAGGGCAGGATGACAATATTACTACTCGCGTCACTTCGAGTGTTTTTTGAGAAGTGAAACGAAACAAAAAATGTATCGAGAAGCAGTGATTTTTGAGAAGCATTGATTTTGGCAAAGAAAACAGGAAGTATTAGCGTGAAGTTATAGTGGCTAAAATTGTATCGAGAAGCAATTATTCTAAGTATTATAACTAAATTTGAAAAATTACAAAAATCAAAAATAGCGCCAACTTAAATTAATTGCAAATGAAGAACAAAAAGGTTTTTATTTTTTTACCCGATGGTGTCGGTTTGCGGAATTTTGCATTTACAAATTTTAAAGAATTAGGTACGCAAATGGGCTTTGATATTCAGTATTGGAACAATACCGTTTTTTCTTTACAAGACAATTTAGGGTTTAACGAAGTAAAAATAGAGAATCATAAAATTCATCCGTTAACACCATTGTATGCCAGAGCAAGAAAGCATATAGAGTTGAATCTTTCTCAGAAAAAATTCAGGGATTCGGTTTATGAAACCTATAAATTTCCCTTTAGTTATAAGGGATTTAAAAACAGTTTAAAAACACTTTTCATAAAAGCACTCATAGGATTAAATTCCTCGGAAAAAGGCCTCGTTCGTATTCGAAAAAGAATTGATGTTTTAGAACGGAAGAATACCAAATATGCCTATTGTAAGGCACAATTAATTGAACACAAACCAGCATTGGTTTTTTGCACTACACAAAGAGCTACCCAAGCTATTAGTGCTTTATTGGCAGCAAAAGATTTAGGGATACCAACAGTTGCTTTTGTGTATTCTTGGGATAACGTACCCAAAGCAATGCAGGTTGTTGAAACGGATTACTACTTTGTTTGGAGTGATTTAATGAAAAATGAAATCTTAAAATATGATCCTTTTATAAAAGAGGAACAGGTAATTGTTACCGGAACCCCACAATTTGAACCACATTACAATACTGATTTGTTGCAAACTCGTGAAGATTTCTTTCAACAATACAACTTGGATTTAGATAAAAAGTATATATGTTTTTCAGGTGATGATGAAACGACTTCGCCACTAGATCAGTATTATTTAGAAGATTTAGCCAATGCAATTCGAAATTTAAATTCAAAAGGTGAAAAATTGGGTATTATTTACAGAAAATGTCCGGTAGATTTTACAAATAGGTATCATTCCGTAATAGCAGCAAATAAAGATATTATAAAAGTGTTGGACCCCATTTGGAAACAGGTAGGTACACAGTGGAATGAGGTATTACCAGAAAAAGAAGACTTTAAAATGTTGTATAATGTTTGTGAACATAGCGAGTTGGTAACCAATGTTTGTTCATCTACAGTTTTTGATTTCGTTGTTCATAACAAACCTTGTATTTATTATAATTATGAACAGCCACAGCTTAAAAAAGGCATTCGAGATATAGGTCAAAATTATAAATATGTGCATTTTAGAAGTATGCCAAGTACCAACGCTGCAGTTTTTTGTACAGATAAAAATGATTTAGAAGGATTGGTTGATGCGATTTTAAAAGGAAATTCATCAAATGTAAGCGAAGGTGAAAAATGGTTCGAAATTGTTGCAGGTACCAATCCAACTAAGGCTTCTGAAAATATTTGGAATACAATATATATATTATTAAATGAATAAAGAACAAATAATTATCTTTTCAAATTCGTACTCTCCAAGGACAGGTCATAATTTTGGTTCAGAAGTACTAAAAGTGTTTACGAATCATGAAGTTTTAGCTCATAATAGAAGTGAAACAAAATTGTCTAATTTATTGGAAAAATATTATGAAATATATAATACTTTAGCGCATAAAACAGATAAGGAATTTTTTGATAAGATTGTTTTAAAACAAATAAGAACCTCCATTATAAATGAGTCCAATAGTAAATATATAATGATAAAAAACACGTCATTTAGTGGTGTGTTCGCACTGCCTAAAGTATTTCCAAATGATATTCATATAATTATTCTAAGAAACCCCGTAGATGTTTTTAGTTCCATCTTTAAGTCTATGAATCTAAATAAGAAAGGTTATAAAAATACTATAAAAAAAATCGGAAAATTCTTAGGAATTTATCCTTACTATTATTGTAGAAAAGCTGGAAATAAAATTATTAGACTTACTCCAAATTTAAATCATTTTTATGTTATTAAATATGAAGACTTGGTATTACAAAAAGAATCGGTTTTAGAAGATTTAAAACAAAAATTCAATACTCAAAAATCAATAGAACAAATAAAGAAAGAAATTAATAATATTAATGTGATTAACACATCTTTTTTTGAAGAAACAGGAACCAAACATATTTGGGAAGCCAAAGAAAAGACTAAAAATTTTAATCCAATAAATAGGAAAAAACATTCTTTTTTTGTGCAAAAGGGTATCGAATTTGGCTCTAAAAAGCTGGCTAAAAAGTTAAAATATATTTAAGTAGTGATAACATTTTCTAATTTAGAAAATAAAGGAAATTTAGGGAATCAATTGTTTCAAATTGCTTCTACGATTGGTCTTGCTAAAAAGAATAATCAAACGTTTGTTTTTAAAGACTGGAAATATCAAAATTATTTTGAAAATAATTTACCGGTTTTAGATAAGGAAAATTATAATTTTGAGCCAATTGAAGAAAGAGAATACAATTTTCATGAATGGCAAATTGAACCTAATCGTAATTATGATCTTGAAGGCTGGCTTCAAACAGAAAAATATTTTGATAAAGAATTAACAAAGTATTATTTTCAATTTTCAGATGATCTAATAAAAAAAGTAAAAGAAAAGTATAAAAGTACCTTTGAAAAAGAGGTGATTCTTATTTCAATACGAAGAGGAGATTTTGTAAATCATCCTGATTATTTTCAAACACCAATTAAATACTATTTAAATAGTTTAATTAAATTTTTTCCCGATTGGGAATCGCAAAATTTAATTGTATTAAGTGACGATATTAATTATTGTAAATTTCATTTTTCATTTTTGAAAAATGCATTTTTTGGAGATGGTTTAAGTGCCATAGAACAATTATGTTTAGGCTCTTTGTGCAATCATTTTATTATTGGAAATTCAACATTTTCCTGGTGGTCGGCATATCTAGGCGAAAAAGAAGGCTCTTGTATTATTCGACCAAATAAAAATTTTAGAGGTCAATTAAGTTTGAAATTAAATGATGTAGATTATTTTCCAGAGCGATGGATTCAATATAATCATTTAAACGAAAAAATGACTATGAACAATACATCATTAAATATTGTTGCTGATGATTATAAAAACAGACTTAATACGTATTTAAATTACTATTTTAACTTTTGTTCAGAGACCAGTAAAGATAAACAAACTAAATTGTATAAATATAGTTTTTATAAACCCTATTATTTACCACCATTATTACTATATATGGCTTATTTAAAAATGGTAGAATCGAATAGTAAATTAATTAGTATAAATCCAATTCATATTTATAAAGTTTCCCACTATTTAAACTATGCTGAATTTAATGAGCAGCAAGATTTTGGTATGTTTTCTAAGATTTTTTCTACTTCAAAATTAAAATTGAAAATAAAAAAAGGGGTAGGGTTAGAAAATAATTCAGCTTTTGATGTGAATGATTCACTTACCAATGAAATACAAATGCAATGTTCTTTTGGTATATTAGCTAAACTTGGAGGATTTAGATTTACCTTACTTAAAATTTTAAAAAGCACTAAAATTTTAATTAAAAAAAATATAAAGAAAATTCTTTTAATTAAAAAATAGATGGGTAAAACATTAAAAATCGCATATTTAGTTTCGCATTACCCACATAAAGCCTTCGGGCATGATGGCGGTTTGGGGACAAGTGTATTTAATTTAGTTGAGCGTCTTAGAAAAGAAAATATTGAACTTTATGTTTTTGTATATGGCCAGAATTCATCTTTTGTTATAGAAGAAGAAAATCTAAAAATTTATAGTATTAAAGATGTGCCTTTTAAATTTTTTAAATGGTATTTATATAGGAAACACATTCAAAATTTTATAAATGAAATAATCAATGCCGAACAAATAAACCTTGTTGAAGCTCCAGACTGGACTGGTATTACCGCTTTTATGAAATTTAAAATACCTTTGGTCATTCGCTTTCATGGCAGTGATACTTATTTTTGCCATTTAGAACGAAGAAAGCAAAAATGGAAGAATTTTTGGTTTGAAAATATAGCAATTCACAACGCAAAAGCATTTATAGCACCTACAGCCTATGCAGGTGAAGTATCTAAACGTTTATTCAATATAAAAAACAAAACAATTAAAACCATTCACCATGGTTTGGAATTGGATAAATTTGAAAAATTGTCAGCAACCCAATTTGAAGATGGACTCATTTTATATTTGGGTACGATTATTCGTAAAAAAGGGGTTTTAGAACTCCCTGAGATTATAAAACATGTTGTTGAAAACTACCCTAAAGCTCGGTTGGTTTTAATTGGAGGTGATGCAAATGATACAGTAACGAAATCTCCATCGACCTGGGGCTTAATAGAAAATCAGCTTTCAATGGACTTAAAACATAGAGTAACTTATGTGGGTAAAGTACCTTATGAAGAAGTACAGTCCTATATTAAAAAAGCACATGTATGTGTATTTCCTACCTTTGCTGAAACATTGGGAATGGTTACTATAGAATCTATGGCCATGCAAAAAGCAGTGGTGAATAGCAATATTGGTTGGGCTCAGGAATTAATTGTGGATGGAGAAAGTGGTTTTTTAGAGCATCCTACAAATCATAAAGTGTATGCTTCAAAGATTGTGGAGCTTTTAAAAAATGATGAATTGAGAAAGTCTATTGGAATAAAAGCAAGAGAACGTGTAGAGGAAGTTTTTGATATTGATAAAAAAGTTATTGAGAATATTCAATTTTATAAATCATTAATAAGTTAAATTGATTGTAATATATCATCATAAAAACAGAATTACAAAAGTAATTTCTGAAGGAACGACAGCATTGTCTTTTAATAGCAACAATTCAATAGCTTGTGAATTATTAAAAATTGCTGTACAATTTCCAAAAGCCCTTATTTGTTGGTGTAGTAACCATAACCGGCAATATTTAAGCATAAAGGAAGTAAACAAGTTATGTCATCATCATAAAATGATGCTTTCTTACAATCCTTCTCATTATAATTATCTTGATGAGAGTATAGGCTATGTGGAGCAATCACCTTTTATTAAGGTGAATAAAAAAGTGAGGTATCCAACATGGCAAATGAGCAGTGAAGTTGGTTTGGTGCATGCCTCTCTATTGATTTTATTAAAAGAAAAAATAAAATTAGATCAAGATTTTGATTACTTTTTAAACTCTGTAGCCAAGTTGTATATGCCTTTAGGGTTATTTTGTTATTCTGAACCTCAGCTGTTAAATGGTTATGATGAACATAAAATACCAAAAGCAGCGAATAAGACACTTTTTAAGTTTGTGAAGCAGCATTACAAATTAAGGTGGTTGTTTTTGCTCATTTTTAATAAAATGATTTATGAACGAAAACTGCCTGTTTTTCAATTTCTATATGCATTACTTTTTATAAGTAAGAGCAACGCAAAAATTAGTTTAGATAAAATAGCAGTACTATCTTCATTAAAAGTGGTTAATAAAGGTACAATAGATGTTATAATTCCTACAATAGGCAGAAAAAACTACGTATATGACGTGTTATGTGATTTACGCAACCAAACATATCTCCCAAAAAATGTCATTATTGTAGAACAGAACCCGCAACTTCATAGTGATTCAGAACTGGATTATTTAACCAATGAGGTATGGCCATTTAAGATAAAACATACATTTACACATCAACCAGGAGCTTGCAATGCCAGAAACATTGCTTTAAGTATGGTGGAAAGTGAATGGGTGTTTTTGAATGATGATGATAATAGATTTGATAAAGAATTAATTGAGAAGACTTTTCAAAGTATTGTTAAATGTGGTTGTAAAGTTGTTTCTAATTGCTATTTAAAGCAAAATGAATTTAGAATTAACAATTTTATAAATCAGGCACCTATATTTGGTTCTGGTAATAGCTTTCTTAAAAGCGAATTATTATTAAACGTATCATTTAATATGGGATTTGAATTTGGATATGGAGAAGATTCGGACTTTGGAATGCAATTAAGAAATATTGGTGCTGATATTATTTATTTTCCTGAACCAAGGATTCTTCATTTAAGTGCACCAATTGGTGGTTTTCGAACAAAACCAGTTTTAAAGTGGCACGGTGATCCTATTCAGCCCAAACCATCGCCAACTGTTATGTTATATCAAATATTACACAATACCCGGGAACAAATTTTAGGCTATAAAACAATTTTGTTTTTTAAATATTACAAGGATCAAAAGATTAAAAATCCAATCAGTTATTTTGTAAATTTCAGAAAACAATGGAAAAGAAGTGTTTTCTGGGCAAATGAATTAAACAAAAAACAATAATTATTTACATATGAATTTCACACTCATCATTTGTACTTACATGCGCCCAAAACCATTGCTGAAATTATTGCAGTCAGTAAAGGAACAAACGCTGTATCCCAATGAAATCATTATTGTTGATGGTTCTGTGAATCAAGAAACAAAAGAAATGCTGGGGCAAAATTCTTTTGAACATCTGAACTATTTTTTAGTTTCAGAAAAAGACAGGGGATTGACCAGGCAACGTAACTATGGTATTTCGAGGGTTGGGAAGGAAATGGACATCGTTTGCTTTTTGGATGATGATACAGTATTGGAACCTGATTATTTTGAGGAAATACTTAAATCTTTTCAGGAAAACGAAGGCGTTGTTGGCGTTGGAGGCGTTGCCATAAACGAAAACAGATGGATAGAGAGAAACCCCGAAATCGTTTACGATAAACACAGGTTTTATATTTTTGAAGATTATGTATATCCTGAAGGGATTCGAAATGTGCTACGAAATTATTTAGGTTTACAATCTAATTTAGTACCAGGAAAAATGCCTGCGTATTCTCATGGGAGAACCTGCGGTTTTCCTTTGAATGGAAAAACCTATGAGGTGGATTTGTTAATAGGAATGTCTTTTTCTTTCAGAAGAATTGTTTTTGAAAATATTAAATTTGCTACCTTTTTTGAAGGTTATGGTTTGTATGAAGATGCCGATTACAGTATAAGGGCATCGGATTTTGGTAAAAATGTGATCAATACCGCCGCAAAATTGAGCCATGAGCACAACCCTTCCGGCAGGCCCAACCAATACCAATATGGCAAAATGGTGGTGCGAAACGGTTATTACGTATGGCGGGTGAAAAACCCAGACCCAACTTTTAATGCCAAATTTAAATGGCATGCAATTACTTTGCTGTTAATGGCCATCAGATTTACCAATACCTTTACCACAAAAAAGCCAAAGGAAGCTTTCACCGAAGCCTTGGGAAGAAAAATGGGCTGGTTAAGCTTGTTTTGGAATAGACCGATATAGGAATTCTTAAAAAAAAATAGTTTTTGCCCCAACCCTAAAGGGTGAACTATTTTTCACAAGCTTATAATATTGTATTTTGTTCTTCAGCTTTTTTCCACCCTTTAGGGCGGGGAAAAGAAAAAAACAATTGTTGACTTATCATTTCAACCTTTATACACTTCATTTTAATCCGTTTCATTCGCAAAGTCGTATTTAGTGGGAGTCGAGGTCGAAGAACGTGGGTAAGCAGTTCAATCACCTTCTGTATAACTGCATAAAGAAGTCCGTCATATGATTTTTTTCGTTAGGAGAGAGCGTTAAGAAAATGTATGGGATACATTTTTAGTGCGACATAGCGACAGCTATGGGCGAGATGGCGCAGATATCAGCAGGCGAATTGGAGAAACGAGAGCGAAAGAACAACGTGGCAATCTGTCCCGAACTACCTCAATCCCATAACGGAACAATTTGCAGCAGCTTTTTAGAAGAAGGACAAAATACCCTTAAAATGATTTCTTAGGAATTAAAAATGGGAACCCCTAAATTTAGCGGATAACTTAATTTTAAGAATTCATAAAAAAATAAAAAACCTTTAATTGCCAAGTCTATTATTTAGCAATATATTTACTGTCAGGAATAAAATTCAACCAATTATTAATGAATGTTTTTCAGCTAATTCAAACGGACTATAAAAAATACAAAAAATACGGAGGTAATTTTTTTTCCATCGTATTTTTTACCCAAGGCTTTTGGGCCTTATTTCAATATAGATGGGCTCATAGCATTTACAGTGCCTTGCACATCCCAATACTCAGACAAATTTTGTTATTGCTTTTTTTGTTTTGGCAGAAATTGATTGAAATAATTACAGGTATCAGTCTTCCTGCTTCTGTACAAATTGGACATTCATGTTACATTGGTCATTTTGGCGGAATTATTTTGAATGCAAAAACAGTGATTGGCAACAATTGCAATATTTCACAGGGAGTAACCATAGGGGTTTCCGGATTGGGGGAGTACCGGGGAGTTCCGATGATAGGAAATGATGTGTATATTGGTGCAAATGCAGTAATTACAGGCAATATTAGCGTTGGCAACCACGTGTTGGTTGGCGCTTGTTCTCTGGTAAACTGTACGGTATCTGATTTTTCAGTGGTTCTCGGCGTTCCTGCCATCATAATTTCTCAAAAAGGCTCAGACGGGTATATCTAATGAAAGTACTCGTTGTAACTTCAGCACCATTGATACAAATTGAGGGCAAAATAGTTGCTTATGCGCCTTATGTTGAGGAAATGCAGATTTGGGACAAGTATGCAGATCTTTCCTTTGCCTGTGTAACCTGGAAAGAACCGCGGGGATTGTTGGTTTCAGAGATTCCATTCAACATCGGGAAAGTTTATCCATTACTGGATTTCAATATTAAATCTAAAAAATATTTTTTTAAAGCTGTTTATAATTCCTTTTTCAATGCTTTTGTTTTGATGAAAGCCATGAGGCAAACCGACCACATTCACCTCCGTTGCCCGGGAAACATCGGATTGATAGGCTGTTTCGTCCAGATATTATTTCCGGGCAAACCAAAAACGGCCAAATATGCCGGCAACTGGGATCCGAAAGCGAAGCAACCCTGGAGTTATCGCCTGCAAAAATGGTTGTTAAGCAACACTTTTTTAACCAAAAGCATGAAAGTCTTGGTCTATGGCGAATGGCCCAATCAAAGTAAAAATATTGTTCCCTTTTTTACGGCGACCTATTCGGAAAAGGAGATCAATGAACATCAGGGTCACGCTGAGCCTGTCGAAGCGAACTTCTTATTCGTCGGAGCCCTTACCAAAGGAAAGCAGCCATTATTAAGCGTCGCTGTGATACAAAAACTAAAAGAAAAAGGACATCAGGTGCAGCTAAACATTTATGGCGAAGGCCCGGAACGTGCTGCCATAGAAAAGTATGTCACAGAAAATGATTTAAATCATGCTGTTATTTTACACGGAAATTGCGACAAGGAAGCCATTAAAAAAGCCTACCAACAAGCCAATTTTTTGCTGTTCATTTCCCAATCCGAAGGCTGGCCAAAAGCAGTGGCAGAAGCCATGTTTTGGGCTTGTTTGCCCATAACCAGCAAAGTATCCTGCATCCCATATATGCTCGCCAACGGCGAAAGAGGCTCCCTTGTAAACCCCAACGCTGATGAAATTGTCGCCGCAATAGAAAACTACCTGCAGCATCCCGAAACCTACACCCAACAAAGCACCAAAGCCATGCAATGGTCGAGGCAGTTTACGATGGAGAGGTTTGAGGAGGGGATTAAAAAAATAATGAGCCAATGAGTCAATGAGCCAATGAGTCAATGAGCCAATGAGCCAATGAGTCAATGAGTCAATGAGTCAATGAGCCAATGAGCCAATTAGCCAATGAGTCAATGAGTCAATGAGCCAATTAAAAAGTTTCGACTGCACGATCACTTATAAGACCCCAAATTTCAATCTCAGTTTTCAGTAAAAACACACAATTCACAGTTTAAAACTGAAAGAATCGGTAACTTCCTATGCTGATTCGATGCACAGAACATGTCATCCTGAACTTGTCGTCATCCCGAACCGTCATCCCGAACTTGTTTCGGGATCTTTTGATCTGAAGATATAGTTATAATCTGAAGCAATATTGACAGATGCTGAAATCGAAGATTCACGAACACCTTTAAAAAAAACAAGTAAAAAGGAATTGTGAGAAAATGAATTCAGCATGACAATATGTCAAATCATGTATTTCATTGCATTTAATTAAATATATTTGATTTAATTAATAGCAGATGCTGAAACAAATACATTAAGATTGCTATGAAAGAAAGCTTTATTTACATTGTAAGTAATAAAAACAGAACAGTATTGTATGTTGGAATGACATCAAATTTACTTTTAAGAATTGAGCAACATAAAAATGGCCATGGTTCTGTATTTACAAAAAAGTACAGTGTAAATGAGTTGTTGTATTTTGAAGTATTTTCAAATATGAATCAAACGATTAAAAGAGAAAAACAATTGAAAAATTGGCACAGTGAATGGAAATGGAATTTAATAAAAGAAAACAATCCTGAACTGATAGACTTGTATGAGGGGTTGAGGATTTAATAATGATGTTATCATGGACTTGTCGTCATCCCGAACCATGCCCTGAACTTGTTTCAGGGTCTTTTGAAGAGAAGTACGAATGATGATTTGAAGCACTGCACTGGCAGATGCTGAAATCGAAGATTCACAAACACCTTTAAAAAACAAGTAAAAAGGAATTATGAGTAACCAAGTTCAGCATGACCTTACCAAGAACAGTCACCCCTGAACTTGTTCCAGGGTCTTTTGAAGAGAAGTACGAATGATGATTTGAGCACTGTATCGGCAGATGCTGAAATCGAAGATTCACGAACACCTTTAAAAAAACAAGTAAAAAGGAATTGTGAGAAAATGAATTCAGCATGACGTTTAAATACAAATTAAGAAATTACTCCACCCTCCTAATCAACGCCATATAAAACCCATCAAAACCAGACTTCACAGGAGAAACTTTATGTTCTTTCTCAAATTCAAATTCAGGATGATTTTTCAAAAACCCATGAACCTGTTTTTCATTTTCAGAAGGAAAAATAGAGCAGGTGGCATACACCAATTTACCGCCGGGTTTCACCAATTGCGAATAATTCTCTAAAATTTCCGCTTGTGTTTTAATGATATTTGCCACAAATTCTGGCTGCAGTTTCCATTTGCTGTCAGGATTTCTTTTCAATACGCCGATTCCGCTGCAAGGCGCATCAATCAATACACGATCGGCAGTGCCTTTCATTTTCTTGATCACCTTCTGGGAATCAATTTCTTTGGTGGTGATGTTGTGCACACCGGCCCTGCGGGTTCTTATTTTAAGTTTGCGCAGTTTGCTTTCATAAATATCGGTAGCAATGATCTGGCCCTTATTTTCCATAAGTGCCGCCAAATGCAACGATTTTCCGCCGGCACCAGCACAAGTGTCAATGACACGCATTCCGGGTTTTACATCTAAATATGCCGAAACCAGTTGAGAAGAGGCATCCTGTACTTCAAAAAAGCCCATTTTAAAACATTCGGTTCTAAAAACATTGGCGCGTTCCGTTAATTTTAAAGCATCATCATAACCCGGGATAAATTCCGTTTCAATGCCTTCATCCATTAATTTTTTTTGCAGATTGGATTTGGTGGTATTTAAGGTATTGGTGCGCAAAATAACATCAGCCTGTTCATTTAATTTATGGATTTCTTTTGTCCACTGAGCTTCTCCCAATTCTTTCACGCCCATTTCATCCATCCAGTCGGGAATGGATTCCTTAAAAACACGCACTTTTTGAAGTTCGTCGAACTTTCCTTTGATGCGTCTTTCCGGAACGCCCTGCAGCTGATTCCAGTCAGGCAATTTAATGCCCTTTAAGATGGCCCAAACCGAAAAGTTTTTCCATACATTCTCTGAGGTATAATGTTCTTTGGTGCCTGCAATTTCATTGTACAGACGTTTCCAGCGCACCATTTCATAAATGGTTTCGGCAACAAACTTCCGATCCCTTGCACCCCAGCGGGCATCTCGTTTTAACGCTTTTTCAACGGCCTTTCCGGCATATTCTCCTTCATTGAATATCGACTTCACAGAGTCAACAACCGTAAATACTAAATTTCGATGTAATCTCATTATAAAAAATTATGGCCGCAAAGATAGGCAAAAGTTAAAAGTTAAAAGTTAAAAGTTTGAAAAAAGGAAATAAGTAGGTAGTAGGGAAAAGGAAATAGGAAATGGGAAAAGGTTAAAGTTGTTTTGCAAGAGTCTTCAGTTTTCAGTATCAGTCTTCAGTAAAAAATAAAGCGATAGCAACTTTGCTATAAATCTAAAGAACCCCAAGACCAACAATCAAAATCAAACATTTTTTTCTTTTTCCCCAACCCTAAAGGGAGAGAAAAAAATAAATCTTTTTAACTTTACTATAAATACAAAGAAACTATTTCACCCTTTAGGGCGGGGTAAAAAATAGTTTCGACTATAATTTAATAATTAAAAATCTGAACTTACTTCAATCACAAACCCTTTATCGTAAGTATAATATTTTAAAAGCGTTAAAAATTTCCGAAGCCTTGGAGGAAATTTAGCTTTTAAAATATGGTTTTTAAAGAGAGATTTTTCTAATCTCTCTTTAAAAAATACCTGACGAGAAAGTGCCTTTTCTTTTGGTTCGTTTTCTTTGGGCATGACAAATCGAAGAATGAGATTCACGAACACCAAAAAACAATAAAAATGGTGAGTAAACCGACGAAGGAGGTTCACGAATACCAATAAAAAATAACAAAAATAATGAGTAAAGAAAATGAACAAAATGATGAGGTTAAAACAAATGTACCTATAAAAGTTAAACTCCTTTTTACTAAAAAAGATTATCAGACCTGCCATTACGACAGCTGGCGCGTTCTCTAAAAATGTTCACTGAACATTTTCTTAACGTTCCGTTCTGTTTCTTTTTTATCAATAAAAAAAGTAAAAGAAGTAGCGAATTTTGAAGTTCCAAATACGCTAATTGTTCCAAAATTTATCACCCTAAACCAATAGGAAGGGCAATATTTCAACAAATACACAAATACACGATTAAACGATTAAACAATTCAACAATTAAACAATTCATAATTTCTTATCTTCGTCTTTTTTAAAAACCAAATGTCAATCAATAACCTAAACACTTCAATATCCTATTTAAAAGGTGTGGGTCCGGCAAGGGCCGATTTGCTGAAATCGGAACTTGGCATCCGCACATTTGGCGATTTGGTGAATTTTTTTCCGAACAGGTATATCGATCGCTCCCGATTTATGAAGATCAATCAGCTTCAGCAAAACACTTCGGAAATTCAGGTCCTGGGAAAAATAACGGAATTGAGAACCGTACAGCAGGCAAAAGGGAGCCGGCTGGTCGCCACCTTCCGCGACGAAACCGGAATGATGGAATTGGTATGGTTCAGGGGCGTAAAATGGATCAAGGAAGCGATTAAACTGAATACCCCTTATGTGATCTTTGGAAAAACCAATTATTTTAAAGGGCAGTTTTCTATGCCGCATCCTGAAATGGAATTGCTGACAGACTATCATAAGAGTCTGAGAACTGTGATGCAGCCAGTGTACCCTTCCACAGAAAAGCTGGTGAATAAAAGTGTGACCAACAGGGCAATTTCTAAAATGATCCAAAGTTTGTTTGAAGAGGTGCGTGGGAGTTTTAAGGAAACGCTATCTCCCGCGGTCATCGAAAAATTAGGGCTTATTTCAAAAAACGAAGCCTTGCTGAACATTCATTTTCCCGGAACCCAGGAATTGCTGACCAAGGCACAGAACCGACTTAAATTTGAGGAGTTCTTTTTTATCCAGTTGCAGTTGCTTCGGAAAAAATTAATCAGGAAATCAAAATTTAAAGGCTATCCCTTTGTGAAAGTGGGGGATTATTTTAATCATTTTTACAAAAACAACCTGCCTTTTGAACTGACCAATGCGCAAAAAAGGGTGTTGAAGGAAATCAGAAAGGATATGGGTTCCAATGCCCAGATGAATCGTTTGCTTCAGGGCGATGTGGGTTCAGGAAAGACCATTGTGGCCTTGCTGACCATTTTAATTGCCTTGGATAACGGGTTCCAGGCCGCCTTTATGGCTCCCACGGAAATTTTGGCCACCCAGCATTACAATGCCCTTACCAGTATGTTGCAGGGGATGAATGTGAACATAAAACGCCTTACCGGATCCACCAAAACAAAGGAAAGAAAAGTGATCCATGAACAACTGGAGTCGGGCGAACTGCATATATTAATAGGAACGCATGCGCTGATTGAAGACAAGGTGAAGTTTCGCAACCTGGGGATTGCCATTATCGACGAACAGCACCGATTTGGCGTGGAACAGCGTTCAAAGATGTGGAAGAAAAACGCATTGCCGCCGCACATTCTTGTGATGACTGCAACGCCAATTCCCCGCACTTTGGCCATGAGTTTGTATGGCGATTTGGATATTTCGGTGATTGATGAATTGCCCCCAAACAGAAAAGAGGTGGTTACGGCGCACCGCTATGACGCAAACCGACTCTCGGTATTTAAATTTTTAAAGGAAGAAATTGCCAAAGGCCGGCAGGTTTATGTGGTCTATCCCTTAATCAATGAGTCCGAAGCCATGGATTATAAAGATTTAATGGATGGCTATGAAAGCATTACACGTGAATTCCCCAAACCAAACTACCAGATCAGCATTGTGCACGGACAAATGAAGGCGGAGGACAAAGCTTATGAAATGCAGCGTTTTCAGAAAGGGGAAACACAAATTATGGTGGCAACCACAGTGATTGAGGTGGGGGTAGACATTCCCAATTCGAGTGTCATGGTGATTGAAAGCGCCGAACGTTTTGGCCTGTCGCAACTGCATCAGCTGCGCGGAAGGGTTGGGCGCGGTGCGGAACAGAGCTATTGCATCCTCATGTCGAGCTTTAAATTATCTGCCGATGCAAAAGTGAGGTTAAAAACCATGGTGGAAACCAACGACGGATTCAAAATTGCGGAAGTGGATTTAAAATTAAGGGGGCCGGGGAATTTGATGGGAACACAGCAAAGCGGCATTCTGAATCTGAAAATTGCCGATATAGTGAAAGATGCCAGCCTGCTAAAAACCGCACGCAACATGGCGATGGAGCTGTTGGATAAAGATCCTGATTTAAATGCACCGGAAAATAGATTTATAAGAGTTGCCTATCAGGAACTGAATAGGGACAGTACGCTATGGGTAAATATAAGCTAACATAAAAGGGTTTTTAAAAAGTTAATTTTTTAAAGAGAAATTTTTGCCAACTACAGCTATATTTCAATTTTAATTTAACTTTTTAGAAACCCTTAAAGAACAATAAAACAAATCAATCAATATTATTTTTAAAACCAGCTGCTTTTTTTTAGCACTGGTAATTTTTTCTAAATATCTATTTAACAAAAATACACCATTGTATTTAGGGGAACTGTTAAAGAAATTATAAATTAATTTTACTTAAAAAAATAATATAGAATATAGCGTAGGGAAAACACACCTAACTGGTTGATAATTAACAATTGATAATTTAAAATGGCTAAATTATAAAATACTGACAACCTAAAAAATCAATATTTTTTCTTTTTCCCCAACCCTAAAGGGAGAGAAAAAATAAATCTTTTTAACTTCACTATAAATACAAAGAAACTATTTCACCCTTTAGGGCGGGGTAAAAAATAGTTTCGACTGCTATACAACAATTTAAAATTCATAAACACTAGCAACCCAGAACCCAAAATGAAAGAACCCGTCCTATGATTTTTTTTTTGTAAAATATTGAAAACATCATCCCGAACTTGATTCGGGATCTGTCGAATGAAATTTACAGATGCTGTTTTACCGCATATTTATTAAATTCGAGATTTAATTTAAATGAAGTTAACAGTTAAAGATGCTGAACCAAGTTCAGCATGACGACTGCTCAAAACAAAATCCCCAATCCCTAATCTTCTCTTCAACAAAAAAACGAAAATGAATTGAAACAACTGAATTGTATTATTTATCTTTGCCATTCGTTAAAAAATGAAACACATATGAAATGAGCATAACGGGTAGCGCGATGCAATACCGATGAAAATATGCGAATTACATATGACCGAAATAAAACAATAAATAAATACATATGAAATGAGCATAACGGGTAGTGCGATGCAATACCAATGAATCTATGCAAATTACATATGACCAATAAAAAACAAATAATATACTACATATGAAAATATCATACAATTGGTTAAAACAATTTTTAAAGGTAGACTGGGAAGCTGAAAGAACAGGAGCATTGTTAACCGATTTAGGCCTTGAAGTAGAAGGGATAGAAACCGTTGAATCCATAAAAGGAAGTTTGGCCGGTGTGATAGTAGGTAAAGTGTTGACCTGCATCAAGCATCCAAATGCAGATCGATTAAATATTACCACTGTAGATATAGGAACCGGGGAGCCCTTGCAAATTGTTTGTGGCGCACCCAATGTGGCAGCAGGACAAACAGTGCCTGTGGCAACCATAGGAACGATGTTGTATGATGATAAAGGCGCAGGCTTTTTGATTAAAAAAAGCAAAATCAGAGGAGAAGAAAGTCACGGAATGATTTGTGCCGAAGATGAGTTGGGTCTCGGGGACAGCCACGACGGTATTATGGTAATGGAAGACGAACTTGTGGCGGGAACTTTGGCGTCCGATGTATTTAAGGTGGAATCAGATCAGGTATTTGAAATCGGATTGACACCAAACAGGGCAGATGCCATGAGTCATTTCGGAACTGCCAGAGACTTGCGGGCCGGTTTAATGCAACAGCAAATCGCATTGGAGTTGATTTCTCCGTCGGTAATTAATTTTCTTGTGGACGACAGAACATTGAAAATTGATGTGGATGTGAAAGATATAGAAAAAGCACCACGATATGTAGGGGTGACCATTTCCGACATTGTCATAAATGAATCGCCTTCATGGATTCAAAACAAATTGAAAGCCATTGGGATAAAACCAATTAACAATGTGGTGGATGTAACCAACTATGTGCTTCATGAATTGGGACAGCCCTTGCATGCTTTTGATACTGTTGCGGTGAAAGGCAATAAGGTTATTGTGAAAACATTGCCAACAGGCACAAAATTCACAACCCTGGATGGGGTGGAACGCGAATTGCACGAAGAAGATCTCATGATCTGCAACGGCAACGAAGAACCGATGTGTATGGCCGGTGTTTTTGGCGGATTGCATTCGGGAGTCTCAGAAAGCACCACGTCCATATTTTTGGAAAGTGCTTATTTTAATCCGGTTTCAATTCGTAAAACAGCAAAAAGACATGCACTCAATACCGATGCGTCTTTCCGATTTGAAAGGGGGATCGATCCAAATATTACCAAATATGCCTTAAAACGTGCGGCCAATTTAATTGTGGAAATTGCAGGAGGAAAAGTTTCTTCGGAAATCGTGGATATGTATCCTGTGAAATTCGAGGATTTTCAGATCTTTTTGGCCTATGAAAAAATGGATCGGTTAATTGGTGTTAAAATTCCAAGAGAAACGGTAAAAGACATATTGGCATCTTTAGACATAAAATTTAACAGTGTTACCGAGGCCGGAATCGGATTAAGCATTCCTTCTTATAGGGTGGATGTGACCCGCGAAGCGGATGTTATTGAAGAAATACTGCGTGTTTATGGCTATAACAATGTCGAATTTTCACACAAACTGAATACCTCAATTTCATTTTCGGAATTTGAAGGCATTAAAGTTGAAAACGTGGTTGCAAATCAGTTGGTTTCACAGGGATTTAATGAAACGATGGCAAATTCCTTAACCAAAGCCGATTATGTTTCATTGTCGGAAACGCTTAAGGACGAACACAATGTGGCTATCTTGAATCCTTTAAGCAACGACTTGGGGGTAATGCGCCAGTCCTTGTTATTCAGCGGATTGGAATCGGTTGTTTACAATCTGAACAGAAAAAACAATGCCTTGAAATTCTTTGAATTCGGGAAATCTTACCACCACTTTGAAAGCGGCTATGAAGAGCAAAAACATTTAACATTGTTTGTGACCGGTAACAGAACCAAAGATTATTGGAATTTGTCTCAAAAACCTTCAGATTTCTTTTATCTGAAAGGCGTAGCACAGGCCTTATTGCAGCGTTTGGGCATCCCAAATATAAAAATGGCCCCGGTAAAAAGCGATGTGTTTTCAGAAGGGATCTCCATAAATTCAGGAAAAGTCAAATTGGCGGAATTGGGTCTTGTAAAGCGTGCTGTTTTAAAAGAATTTGGTATCAAGCAAGAAGTGCTGTTTGCCGATTTCAATTGGGAAAATGTGCTGAAACTTACCGGAAAATCACAAATTAAAGTGGCCGAATTGTCCAAATTCCCTTCGGTGAAAAGAGATTTTGCATTGTTGCTGGATAAGCAAATCACTTTTGGGGAGCTATACAACCTGGCTTTTCAGGCAGAAAAATTGTTATTGAAAGAAGTTGATTTGTTTGACGTGTATGAAGGAGAAAACCTGGAAGAAGGAAAAAAATCCTATGCTTTAAGTTTCCTGCTTCAGGATGAAACCAAAACCCTGACTGATGTGCAAATAGACAAAGTCATGCAAAAAATACAAAACACCTTCGAAAAAAACGTTGGGGCTGTATTACGATAAATGATTGTACTGATCAGAGAAAGATGCTGAAACAAGTTCAGCATGACAAAAGCACGGGATTCCTCATGCATTGGCATCCCTAACCTGTTTGCTCACCATTTATATTGATAGATGCGTCATCCCGAACTTGTTTCGGGATCTGCCGATATTAATCAAATCATGGTGTACACCTCTATTCAAAAAACTTCCGTACATGTCATCCCGAACTTGTTTACTCGCTATTTTTATTGTTTTTTGGTGTTCGTGAATCTTTGATTTTGGGATCTGTTGCATAAAATTTACAGATATTTTTTTAGCTCGTATTCATTTCATTCGAGATTCAAATTTAGATTAATTTAACCTTTAAAGATGCCGAATTCGAAGATTCATAAGAACGTCACCTTTAAATTGATGTGGGGCCTTTTGGATAGAAGCACAAATTATGATTTGATTAATATCAGCAGATGCTGAATCAAGTTCAGCATGACGACTGCTCAAAACAAAATTCGATATAAACAACCAATCAACTTATCCCCGATCTCCAATCCCCGATTCCTATCCCTAACCAACAAATCTTACATAAAATTTTTCAAACCCTTTCTTTTTATTTATTTTTGTGCAAATAATCCTCCATGTACAAACTTTTCATTAGGCCGTTATTTTTTCTTTTTGATCCGGAAAAAATCCACCACGTTACATTTTCCCTTATAAAAATAGCCTGTAAAATACCGGGAATTCCTTTAATTTTCAGAAGCTTGTATCAGATAACCGACAAAAGACTGGAACGAAAAGTATTTGGACTTACTTTTAAAAATCCGGTGGGACTGGCGGCGGGTTTCGATAAAAATGCGGTGTTGTACAATGAACTCGCCAATTTCGGATTTGGTTTTATAGAAATCGGAACCGTAACGCCGAAAGCCCAGGCAGGTAATCCCAAAAAGCGCCTGTTTCGATTGATAGAAGACCATGGCATCATCAATCGAATGGGGTTTAACAATCTGGGGGTGGAAGCAGCGATTAAACAACTTAAAAAAAATAAAGGCAAGGTACTCATCGGTGGCAATATTGGCAAAAATACCGATACGCTTCCCGATAAAGTCATAGAGGATTATAAAATAGCCTTTAAAGAACTTCATGCGTATGTGGATTATTTTGTGGTCAACGTGAGTTGTCCAAATGTGGGCACTTTCGCAAAACTGCAGGACAAAGAATACTTGCTTGAACTTTTAAACGACCTTCAGGAAATCAACAAAGAATTTTCTGTCCAAAAACCCATTTTATTGAAAATTGCGCCCGATTTAAACACCATTCAATTGGATGAAGTGATTGAATTGGTCGCGGAAACGAAGATCGCTGGTGTGGTGGCTTCAAATACGTCAATACACCGTGAAGGCCTGAAAGCCTCAGCAGCACAACTGGCGGCAATCGGAAATGGCGGTTTGAGCGGTAAACCCATTAAAGACAGAAGTACGGAGGTCATTAAATATCTGGCCACAAAATCCAATAAAGCATTCCCCATCATGGGCGTGGGAGGCATCCATTCCCCGGAAGATGCTCTGGAAAAATTAAATGCCGGTGCAGATCTGATTCAAATTTATACCGGATTTATCTACGAAGGACCTGCATTGGTTAAGCGCATTAATAAAGCAATTTTAAGCCCTCCTAACCTAAAATGAAATTAATATTTGCTTGAAAAAAATTAAAAGTTCAATTTTTTCTTTTTCCCCAACCCTAAAGGGAGAGAAAAAATCAAACCAGTTTGCTTTGGGTGAAAATGAAAGAAACTATTTCACCCTTTAGGGCGGGAAAAAAATAGTTTCGAACGCCAGACAACAATCCAAAATTCAATATTTATAAATCGAAAAATTCGATTAACGCACAACTTAAAGAATCCGTTCTATGATTTTTTTCGTCGTGAAATATAGAAAACGTCATCCTGAACTTGTTTCAGGATCTCACCAGATAAAATTTCAAATATTTTTAGCGGTCGTGCCAGTCGGTGCGGGAGAAGAATAATTTTACAGAAAAAGATCATCAGACTATCCTTTTTTTTGGCAATTAAAAAAAGAAATGAATTGATAGTTAAAAATTAGAAATTTTAAAGTTGAAAATCCAAATTCTGAATTTACTCAAATCAAATACTCTTTATCGTAAGTATAATATTTTAAAAGCGTTAAAAATTTTTGAAGCCTTGGAGGAAATTTAGCTTTTAAAATATGGTTTTTAAAGATATTGATTTTAAATATCTTTAAAAAATACCTGACGAGAAAGTGCCTTTTCTTTTGGTTCGTTTTCTTTGGGCGAGACAAATCGAAGAATGAGATTCACGAACACCAAAAAAAATCAATAAAAATAATGAGTAAACCGACGAAGGAGGTTCACGAATACCTATAAAAAACAATAAAAGGGATGAGTAAAGAAAATGAACAGAAACATGAATTGAATTTAAAATACTTTTTTTGGCAATGAAAAAAAGAATAAAACAAAATGGATGGAGTTCTAAATACTGATACATTTCTAATATGAAAGAACCCCAAGACCAACAATCAAAATCAAACATTTTTTTCTTTTTCCCCAACCCTAAAGGGAGAGAAAAAAAATAGTTTCGTACGCCAGTCAATAATCCAAAATAACTCAAATCTTAAACTCTTTATCGTAAGTATAATATTTTAAAAGCGTTAAAAATTTTTGAAGCCTTGGAGAAAATTTAGCTTTTAAAATATGGTTTTTAAAGATATTGATTTTAAATATCTTTAAAAAATAC
>Ga0314774_1000238_pt1 | contig 49402 bp, 45 predicted proteins | sample MetaGCBIA2018_FD_204515 | JGI IMG/M metagenome (GOLD analysis project Ga0314774, IMG submission 204515) | Cryopeg brine microbial communities from Beaufort Sea near Barrow, Alaska, United States - CBIA 2018 | ecosystem: Environmental > Aquatic > Marine > Coastal | place: USA: Alaska | collected... | reverse complement strand
GTAAGATGCCTTATAGTGAAACCCAGGGTGATTAGCTCAGCTGGGAGAGCATCGCCCTTACAAGGCGAGGGTCACTGGTTCGAGCCCAGTATCACCCACCAATTTGGTCCTGTAGCTCAGCTGGTTAGAGCGCCCGCCTGTCACGTGGGAGGCCGAGAGTTCAAATCTCTTCAGGACCGCCATATTTAAAGTGAACTTATATTATTTATGAGTCTGCTTTTTACACTAACTTACTTCGGGAAGTTAGCGTAAAACTATAAAGTGCAATTGTAAGATGCCTTATAGTGAAACCCAGGGTGATTAGCTCAGCTGGGAGAGCATCGCCCTTACAAGGCGAGGGTCACTGGTTCGAGCCCAGTATCACCCACCAATTTGGTCCTGTAGCTCAGCTGGTTAGAGCGCCCGCCTGTCACGTGGGAGGCCGAGAGTTCAAATCTCTTCAGGACCGCCATATAAAGCTAGTTTAGGCTAGCTAAAAGCCACTATGAATTTATTCATGGTGGCTTTTTTCGTTTCTGGGTCTCGTTTCAGATCCTCGAATCTAGGCTCTCCATCATTCAATGCCAATCTTTTAATATTGATTTCTGTGCAGATATCTCTGTTTATCCAATTTAACCAGGCCTGGTCAATATGATCGATCTTGCTTCAAAAGTTTGTAGAGTCTAGAAGATGTCTTTTGTTTGCTTGAGATTTCATAGGCTTTGAGTAGATATTTAAAAACCGCAACAAGTGCGGTTTTTAAATGTAAAGCGAACAATGGCTTTACCTGTTTACTCAGTGTGGTGAGTGACTCAGCTTGAAGCCGTGATATTGTACCCACCATCTACGTAAGTGATCTCACCGGTAATTCCTGAGGCTAAATCAGAACATAGGAAAGCAGCGGTATTACCGACTTCTTCAATTGTTACATTGCGACGTAGCGGGGTAGCGGCAGCGGCATTATCAAGCATTTTTCTAAAATCTTTAATACCTGCGGCTGCAAGCGTACGGATAGGGCCTGCTGATACAGCGTTAACTCGAATGCCATCTTGCCCTAAGTCTGCTGCCAGATAACGAACCGTCGCTTCTAGAGAGGCTTTGGCGATCCCCATAACGTTGTAGTTTGGCACCACTCGTTCAGCACCTAGGTAAGAGAGCGTGATCACAGATCCATTTTTAGCTTTCAGCATTTCATAGGCCGCCTTAGTGCATGCCGTTAAGCTATAGGCACTGATGTCGTGTGCAATGCTAAAGCCTTCTCGTGTAGAGGCATCAATCATTCGGCCTTCTAGTTCAGCGCGTGGTGCAAAAGCCACTGAGTGAACTAAGGTATCCATGCCATCTGTCCAGCTCTTCGCTAATTCTGCAAACACACTATTAATTTCATCATCATTCGCAACATCTAATGGAAGCACAATTGAAGAGCCAAATTCTTCGGCAATCTTCTCTACACGACTTTTCAATCGTTCATTTTGATAGGTTAGGGCGATTTCAGCACCTTGTGCATGCATTTGCTTTGCAATTCCGTAAGCAATCGATTTATTGTTTGCGACACCGATGACTAAAACTTTCTTTCCGGTTAGAAATCCCATGTTGTTCTCCAATCTTATTGAGTCTTATAATTACGTCAATTTAGTTTAAAAATCACGTATGATGAGTATTAAATTTTATGAGCATTATAACGCTAAATACGCAGTTATAAAGGCTGAAATTTGTAAAATCAACTTAGATTATTTAGATTAGAGTGTATCTTTGGCGACCAAGTATTTTATCTTCTTTTAGGGTGTGTAAACGCATAGTGAATCTACTTTTGTTATTTAAGAAACGTCTCCTTAACCAGTCTAGTGGCTTCTGCCGCCAGTTATTCGGTATTTTGGTTATTACTTTTTATGCGGGCAGCTCTTTTGCGGCAAATTGGAATAACCCCTATAGTGCTGATCAAGCCAACTCTCAGACTCTGTTTAGCTCTTTTAGCGAGTCGCCTAAACATTTAGATCCGGTGGTTTCTTATAGTTCTAACGAGTGGGCAATTTTAAGCCAAGTGTATGAACCACCTCTCCAATATCATTATCTAAAACGCCCTTATACTTTAGAGCCTTTAACGCTAACCAAGATGCCTGAAACCACTTATTTTGATGCCAAAGGAGAAGTGGTCGCAGAAGCGCATCCAGCTATAACCTTTACTGAGTATCTCTTTACGCTTAAGCCAGACATTCAATTTCAGCCACACCCGGCATTTGTTAAAGATAATCTCGGACAGTTTGAATATCACCATCTTGATTCAGATGCTTTATCAAAGATTGAAACATTGCGAAATTTTAAACATAAAAGCAGTCGAGAACTCATTGCAGCGGATTATGTTTATGCCTTGAAGCGCATGGCTTTAAGACAAAATCACTCTCCGATACTCGATTCCATGGCGCGGTATATTGAAGGCTTAACCGATTTTTCCGAGACGGTTTCTAGCGCCTATCAAATAGAACTTTCTGGTAATGATAAAACCACCAAAACCCATTTTTTCGACTTAAACAAGTATGAGATTAGTGGCGTTGAAGTGATTGATAAATATCATTATAAAATCAGAATAAAGGGTGTATATCCGCAGTTTTTATATTGGTTAAGCATGAACTTCTTTGCCCCCATTCCATGGGAAGCGGATGCGTTTTATAAACAACCAGGCCTGGTCGAAAAGAACTTAACGCTGGATGCTTCGCCTGTCGGTACGGGGCCTTATCAACTGGTTGAGAATAATCCCAATAAACGCATGCGCTTACTCGCCAATCCTAATTATCATCAAGACACTTATCCTGTCGATGGCTTGGCAGAAGGTGCAGACCCTGCTCTCTTGAACGATGCAGGCAAGCAGTTACCTTTTATCAAGGAAGTGGTTTATTCGCTTGAGAAGGAGAGCGTGCCTTTATGGAATAAGTTTTTGCAGGGCTATTATGATGCTTCAGGTGTCAGCTCTGATAGCTTTGATCAAGCCGTTTCGGTCTCTAATTCGGGTTCGATGAGTCTAACGCCAGAGATGCAGGAAAAGGGTATTCAGTTTTTAAATATGATTCAGCCCAGCATTATGTATTTTGGCTTTAATATGGTTGATCCTGTGGTGGGTGGTTACTCTGAAAAGCAACGTAAGTTGCGTCAGGCATTGAGTATTGCGATTAATTTTGAAGAGTATATTTCGATCTTTCTCAATGGTCGTGGTGTCACGGCGCAAGGTCCGATTCCACCTGGAATCTTTGGTTATCAAGAAGGTCAAGCGGGCAGCAATACCGTTTTGTTTGATTGGTTAGATAATCGCTTACAACGTAAGCCTCTAGAGGTCGCTAAACAGTTGCTCACTGAAGCGGGTTATCCCAATGGCCGCATGCCGGATGGCACGCCCTTAACCTTGCATTACGATACGGCCGCCACGGGACCGGACAGTCAAGCGATGTTGAGTTGGTATCGTAAACAGTTTGCTAAGTTAGGCATTGAACTGGTCATTCGTGCGACGGACTATAATCGTTTCCAAGACAAGGTGCGAGGCGCTAAGGTGCAAATGTTCTCTTGGGGTTGGAATGCCGATTATCCCGATCCCGAAAACTTCCTGTTTTTGCTCTATGGGGGCAATGCGGTGATTCATACCAATGGTTCCGGGATTAATAGCGCCAATTATGACAATCCAGAATTCAATAAGTTGTTTCTAAAAATGAAAACCATGAGTAATAGTCCAGAACGTTTGGCACTGATTCAGGAAATGACTTTATTGTTGCAAAAAGATGCGCCTTGGGTATGGGGCTATCATCCAAAATCATTGTCGCTTTATCACAACTGGTTACACAATGTTTGGCCTAACCCTTTAGCCAATAACACCGTTAAATATAGACGTATTGAAGTGGGAGAGCGGGTTGCCAAACAAGCCGCATGGAATCAACCTGTAATTTGGCCCATTATCATCGTGTTGTTCATCGTTATCGGGAGCATCTATCCTTTACGTCTGGCTTATCGTCGTCGCCAAAGTGCCAGTATTAAGACGGACTCAAAAAACACGCAAAGTGAGGACATCTAGATGTTTGCATACATCATCAGAAGAGTGTTGTTCGCACTGCCGATTTTGATTGGCGTCAACTTTATCACCTTTGCACTGTTTTTCATGGTCAATACCCCGGAGGATATGGCTCGTGCTCAATTGGGCGCTAAGCAGACTACGCCGGCAATGATACAGTCATGGAAAATCGATCATGGTTACGACAAACCACTGTTTTTTAATTCAGAATCACCAGGCCTGGCCAAAGTTCAAGAGACCCTATTCGTACAAGAGTCTATGAAGCTATTTGCCTTTGATTTTGGTCAATCTGACTCTGGAAGACAGATTACCGCGGATATTTATGAACGTATGTGGCCAAGCCTTGCCATTGCCTTACCGACGTTTATTATCGGTTTAGTCACCAATATAGCCTTGGCTCTATTGATTGTTCTGTTCAGAGGTTCAGCTTTGGATACCGCCACCATGATGGTGGCGGTGGCGATTATGTCCATCTCAGGTCTGTTTTATATTATTGCCGGACAAGTCTTATTCAGTAAGGTTTGGCACTGGGTGCCTATTTCGGGCTATACGGAAGGCTGGGAGGGTTTTAAGTTTTTAATCTTACCGATCTTTATTGGAGTGTTTTCCGGAATTGGTGCGGGCATGCGTTGGTATCGCAGTATCTTTTTAGAAGAGATGAACAAAGACTATATTCGTACCGCCCGCGCCAAAGGCTTATCTGATCTTAAAGTCCTATTTGGTCACGTGCTTCAGAATGGCATGTTACCGATTTTAACGGGTGTGGTCGTTGTGATTCCGACGCTCTTTATGGGAAGTCTGATTATGGAATCCTTCTTTGGTATACCAGGCCTGGGCAGTTACACGTTGGATGCGATTAATGCCCAAGATTTTGGTATAGTCAAAGCCATCGTGTTTTTAGGCTCTGTTTTATATATCATCGGCCTGATTCTGACGGATATCTCTTACACGCTCTTTGATCCTCGGGTGAAATTATCATGAGTTTTGTATGGTTATGGACCGATTTGATGGTTTGGAGCTTACTGTTTGTTATTTTGGCAGGGATTCGTTCCATTAAAAACTCCGAGCAGGCTAGAAAGCAATGGCGTAGTATTTTTGAGTCGCGGGTTGCCATGGCTTCGATGGTCATCTTGACGTTCTATTTTGTGTTCGCATTATTGGGCTCGGTACATGTTCAGCTGACCTCTAATGGCGAGAACACGTCAGAAAAACGACAGGGAGTTTATAGTGTATTAGACCTTTCTCTGATGCATTTAATCGAACAGACGGAACGCACTTATTCAGCGCCATTTGCCACGCATGAATACAGTACTTCACTCAATTTTGATGAAAACGGTCAAGTTTCACAAAGTTATTTAGTCCTGAAGCATGGCGGGCAGCACTTAATGGATGGTGCTTCCATTTGGTTGGATGTTTTGGGTAAAACGGGCTTGCCGTTACTGCTTACACTTGGAATTATGGCCCTGTTATTAATGGTGCATGCTTACTTTAGATTTAAGATCTACGAGTTTCGGGGGATTAACGACAAAGCCAAAAAATTGCCATGGAAAACAGCTTATATCAGCCTGTTTAGCTTATTATTTCTATTTATTTGGTTTTATTACTTGAGCCACTTTTATCATGTCTTAGGCACCGATAAGGTCGGGCAGGATGTCTTGTTACAATCGATCAAAAGTATCCGTACTGGCGTATTGATTGGACTGTTAACCACCTTAGTCATGTTGCCTTTGGCATTGATATTAGGCATTAGTGCTGGTTACTTTAAAGGCTGGGTAGATGATGTGATTCAGTATCTCTATACCACCCTAAATTCGATACCTGGGGTATTATTGATTGCCGCCGCGGTGCTGGTGATGCAAGTGATTATCACCAATAATAGTGACTGGTTTGGCAGTACTGAAGAGCGGGCTGATCTACGCCTACTGTTTTTAATCTTTATTTTAGGTTTAACCAGTTGGACGGGATTGTGCCGCTTATTACGTGCAGAAACCCTTAAAATAAGCCAAGTAGAATATGTCTCTGCCGCCAAAGCCTTTGGTTTAGGTCCTTTTAAGATTATTAAAAACCATATTTTGCCCAACTTAATGCATCTGGTCTTAATTGCTTTAGTGTTAGATTTTAGTGGATTGGTACTGGCTGAAGCGGTTTTGTCTTATGTGGGCGTTGGGGTCGATCCAACCACCGCAAGCTGGGGGAATATGATTAACCAAGCGCGTTTAGAGATGGCTAGAGAGCCAATGGTTTGGTGGTCTCTGTTCTCAGCATTTGTTTTTATGTTTACCTTAGTCTTAGCCGCCAATCTATTCTCGGATAGAGTGCAGATGGTATTAGACCCCCGACGAGTTAATTGATCAGTTCAGAAACGTATTCTGTTTTTGGAATGTAAGAGATGTATTTATGAAACCTAAAAGAATTATGTTAGTCAGGCATGGTCAGTCACAAGGCAATGAAGATGCCTTAAACTATGAAACGATTCCTGATTATGCGCTGAATTTAACCGAACTTGGTCACTCTCAAGCAATACAAGCCGGCCAAGAGATTCTTGAAAGAATTGGTTCTGAAACAGTTCAGGCTTATATTTCACCTTATTACCGAACCCGACAGACTCATGAGGGTATTGCAACAGTCCTAAAGGGTGCCCTAAAGGGAAGTAAGGAGGATCCTCGGATAAGAGAGCAGGATTGGGGGCATCTTCGCCATCCAGATGACAGTCGTTTATTAAGAATTGAACGAAACCAATACAGTCTGTTTTATTATAGAATGAAAGATGGTGAATCAGGCGCGGATGTGTATGATCGTGTTAGTGTGTTTTTTGAGACCATGTATCGAGATTTTAATAAAGAAAGTTTTCCTGATAATGTCTTGATTGTCACACATGGTATGACGCTTAGAATCTTTTTGATGCGTTGGTTGCACTGGACAGTTGAAGAGTTTGAAGCGCTAGACAACCCAGATAATTGCCAAGTGATTGTTATGGAACAAGATGAACAGGGCAAATACCAGCTTATTGAACCTTTAAAATTACGATAAAACGAAATTGAGACTATGACACATCAAAGCCACCCTGTTTTAAATATTCAAAACCTAAGTATTGCGGCCAATGATTCCCCGTTAATCAATGATATTAGTTTCTCGATTAAATCGGGAGAAATCTTTGCATTGGTCGGAGAGTCAGGCAGTGGCAAGTCGCTAACCTCGCTAGCTATTATGCGATTACTGCCTGAGGCACTGCAGGTCACGGCTGGAGCCATTTCACTTAATAAAACAGAGCTATTTACCTTACCTGAATATCAAATGCAGAAGATTCGCGGCAAGCAGGTTGCGATGATTTTTCAGGAACCTATGACCTCTTTAAATCCCGTGATGAAAGTCGGAGAACAGGTAGCAGAAGTTTTACGTGTGCACTTGAAAGTACGCGGTAAACAAGCGCGCCAAAAAGTTGTCTCTCTGTTTGAAGAGGTGGGTCTTCCACAAGCCAATGATCGTTATGACTGGTATCCACATCAACTCTCTGGCGGGCAGATGCAGCGGGTGATGATTGCCATGGCTTTGGCTTGCGAACCGGATCTGTTGATTGCTGATGAACCGACCACGGCTTTAGATGTCACCATCCAGGCACAAGTCTTAGAGTTGCTGAGAAGTATTCGTGATAGACGAGGCCTGTCTATTTTATTTATTACTCATGATATGGGCGTGGTCAATGAAATGGCAGATCGTGTTGCCGTCATGAAACAAGGTGAGATAGTAGAGCAGGCGGATAAAGATCACTTCTTCAATAACCCCCAACACCCATATACTCAGCAGTTACTGGCTGATGCTATTCCTAAGAAATCCTTTAAGCCAATTATAGACACTAAATCATTGCTGCAAATCAATGATTTAAAAGTATATTTCCCTGTTAAAAAAGGCCTATTTCAACGTACCGTTGGATACGTTAAAGCCGTGGATGGTGTTACCTTAACCATTAAAAAAGGCCAAACGTTAGCACTGGTTGGCGAATCAGGAAGTGGTAAAAGTACGATTGGTCAGGCCATCTTAAAACTGGTCAATAGTACTTCTGGATCGGTGGATTTCTCCACGCCTGGTGAGGGAGAGTCGGAGATCGAAAGTATTGTCGACTTTACCGCTTTAACAGAAAAACAGATGAAACCGTTTAGAAAGAAGGTGCAGGTTATTTTCCAAGACCCTTTTTCAGCGTTAAATCCGCGTATGACCATTAGTGAAATCATTCGCGAAGGTATGGACAGTCTGCAAGTCGGCTCTCGTGATAAAAAAGACCAAGATGCACGTATTGAAGAGCTACTAAAGCAGGTTGGCTTATTATCAGAGCACAAGTATCGATTTCCACATGAGTTCTCCGGTGGCCAACGCCAAAGAATCGGCATCGCCCGCGCTTTGGCGGTCGAGCCAGAATTGATTATCTGTGATGAGCCCACCAGTGCCTTGGATGTCACTGTGCGTGCGCAGGTATTGAATCTACTTGAAGACCTACAGCAAAAATATCAACTCTCTTTTCTCTTTATTACCCATGACTTATCGATTATTCCTGCGATAGCACATGAAGTCGCGGTTATGAAAGAAGGGCGTATAGTCGAGCAAGGCCGTGTCGAGCAAGTCATGCGTTTTCCAAAACATGAATATACCCAAGCCTTGTTAAATTCAGCGCCTAAGTTATTAAAACAAGTGGTGGGGTAACTTTAGATGAATCTAAAAAGATCAGTATTTAATAATTTTATGAATTTTTTTGAGCTTGCTATATGAAATATAGAATCTCTCCACAGCTCTCCTTACAAGAAAAAATATATTTTTCTGTAACTGGTAATACAACTGAACAGTCAGTAGAGATCTTATTTGGATTGCCTTCCTCTGACCATGAAGGTTTTGCAATAAGACCTCAGAAACGAATAGAGGATGTTTGGAGTCATGAGTTTGATTCGAAAGAAGAATTCCTAGCTGCCTTGGATGTGTATAAAAAAAGCTGGTCAAAAAGGTTTGTAGAACAATTAAATTTATTTTTAACAACTTTAGATAATGAAGTAGGCGTAGTTTTAAGTTCTAAAGCCAATAAAAGCGAAGAAGTTTCAGCTCCGCAGAAACCATATCAAGTTATATTCAAGAAAATATTCCCTCCTCTTCCAAAAAAATCATTTGTATGCCCAAAATGTCGAGTGGATCACGAAAAGTGGTTAACTCCATACAATATAGCTTCAATGCATTCAACAAAATTAGATCAGTGTGCTGAAATTCAAGCCGCTTTGAATGATGAAAAGTGTTCAATTTGTGGAACTAATGAGGCTATATTTGATTATCAACCTCATTTGATACTATTCTTAAAGCATGTATTTGCGGACAATTTTTTTAATACCGCTATATATAATCTTGTAGGTGCGAAAACCGCAACGGGAATTATTAATGTAGTCCCTAATCAATTAAATATAATTAATTTTCAAGAATTAGGAGTCACTGAAAATTCGATTATTTTGGATGTTAATCTATCTTCAAATATTGGCAGTAGTCATCTACTCGAAATGCATGGTAATAGCCCTATTTTAAATAGGCAAAATTATATGGAGAATAAAGTTAGTTATTGGCCAGCAGATATTTGGAGTAGTAGTGATAAATCTATTGAAGGAACAAACTCTATAAGTGTTACGTGGCGACCTACAGATTCAAAAAACCAACACAAAATTTTCTTACAAATGCTTCAGGCTTTTGTCAAAAGAGAGCCCAATGAATTTATTATGAAGGGAAGTACTGCAATAGAGCAATTACTATTACAAGTGTGCTCTATTGAGCTAGAAAAGGTTCCTGGGCGTGCAAGTAATCAATCTCGAGTAAGTGAGGTGTTAACAGGTTCTTTATCTTACAGTCCACAACTTCAGTATTTACTTCCTTTGATTAGTAAAGGTAATAATATTCCTCCTTTATGTGTCGAATTGATCACTACATTACTAACTATCAAAAAACATAGGGACAAAATTGCGCATAATGGGCAATTAGTCGATAAGAATGGACGGCCGATTACATTCAATGAATCAGAATTTTGTTCATTCGCATCCACATTTACAATAGCCTATGCATTGCTTCATATGATTAAGCGTCATTTATAGTTGAATAAATTAATCCAAAAAGATGTGGTTTTAATTTTAAGGTATTTAGTCCTCTAAAAACGGTATCAATAAAATCAGGTTCGACTGAAGTTCAATTAAATAGATTATTTAATTATAGATTAAAAATAAAAGCGACCAGGCCTGGTCACTTTAAAAAAGGAAGTTTAAATGTTTTGTTTTATTAGTAGATATATGCTGACGGGTTTATTCACCATTTTGCCGATTGTTTTAACCTTTTACCTGCTGTATTGGTTGGCAGTCACTGCGGAATCTGTGCTCGGAGGCCTGATTCAAATTGTTTTACCCAGTACTCTTTATTGGCCGGGAATGGGAGTGGTTGCGGGTCTAGGAGTGCTGTTTTTGATTGGCTTGGTTATGCATGCCTATATGGCACAGCTACTGTTTTCAAAGCTAGAACAGCTGCTTTCGCATATGCCAATCGTTAAACCTATCTATGGCGCTTTTCGCGATTTTTTAGATTACTTTAAGCCTAAAGAAGAACAAAGTTATGAGCAGGTCGTTTCTGTGCAGGTAAACGACAATATGAAAGTCATCGGCTTCATTACCGAACACGAAATGCATAAGTTGCCTGATGGCTTTAATGATGACGATAGTATATTAGTGTATTTGCCGTTGAGTTATATGATTGGCGGTTATGCAGTGTTAGTCCCAAAAAGTGCTGTGACCCCAGTAGATTTGAGTATGGAAGAAGCGATGCGTTTTAGCTTAACAGCTGGTATGACGGGTTCCAACGGTAGCAATCATAAGAAATGAAGGCCTTTAAAGAGTCGATAAGTCAATTTTAAAACTGACCAGGCCTGGTCAGTTTAAGGCTGTTTAAAACACTGGTTTTTTTATAGACACTGGATAGTAGGATCTATTTTGTCTTCTAATAAAGAGGCTAAGATTCGCTTCGCCATGTGCTCGGCAGAAGGCAGGTCCAATGAGTTTTCACCCGGGAATAACCGACCTCTTGACTCTGTGGCAAAGGTTTCTAGCTTTGCATTGTAGAGATCCAAGTCTGTGTTTTTATGTTCTGCCGCGACGGTAATCATCAGCTGTTCTAAGCCTGCCTTAGCCACGCCATAGGCACCATAATAAGCGGGATGCAGATCGACGTTTTGATCTAATACGGCCAGGAGCTTGCTGTTCTCACTCTTTCTCAATAGCCCGAGCGTGTTTTGAATCAAATGAAAGTTGGCATTGAGGTTGGTGTGTATCACTTCATACCACTGCATGTAATCAAAATTCTCAATCGGCGTGAAGGCGGGCAGAATAGCGGCATTGAGAATGACGCCATTTAATTTGCCATATTCTTCAGTGATCGTATTCTGAAGAGCTTGGTAATGATCGATATTTGCACCCAATAAATCCATCGGATAAAGCGCTACCAACTCAGAGTTGAGCTCGTCATACTGGGCATTAAGGGCTTTGAGTTCTTTGTCGAGCAGAATGACTTGATGACCTTTTTCGACTAGCTGTCTACTTAAGGCTTTACCTAACCCTTGGGCCGCTCCGGTGATTAAATATGTTTGCATGCAACTCTCTCTATTTTTTTGCTTTATTTTAAATAAATATGGTTTTATAGGTTATATGGTTCGCGCAAATTTTATCTATTTTTGAGAGCCTTAAAAAATAGACTTATCTCAAAGGGGGTCTCAAAATGATAATCGGCCGGCCAAGGTTTTTCAGAGTGGTTTTCCGGTAGATCAGGTAAGTAACCAAATAATGCGGATGCCGTTTTCATACCGGCATTATTGCCCGCTTCAATATCTCTGATATGATCCCCAATATAGAGGCAATTTTCTGGCGCGACATGACACTCTTTGGCCGCCAGCAATAAGGGCGCTGGATCTGGTTTACGAACGGTCAGTGTGTCACCACTAATGACACTTAACGGCTTGCTTGGGAAGTTTAGATTGGCTAATAACTTCTCTGTCAACCAGCCCGGTTTATTAGTGACAATGCCCCAGGGAATATTTTGTTGCGCTAATGCCTGTAAGCCTAATTCCAATCCTGCAAAAATCCGTGTGTGGTTGTCGATGTTTTCAAAATAGACGTTTAAAAAGTGTTGTCTGCGCGCTTCAAGCGCTTCACCTTCTAGTAATGGGAAGGCCAGTTGGGTCATGGCCAGGCCACCTTGCGATACCACCTTTCTAATAGTTTGGTAACGTAAAGGGGGTTGGTCGAAATCACGACAGGTTTGATTGAGCGCAAACGCAAAGTCATATGAGGTATCCAGCAGGGTACCGTCTAAATCAAATAGGATGCATTCAATGGGTGTGGAGGTAGCCATGGTAATAAAGTGTTCCTAAAAATAGATAAGTCTAAAAAGTATTGGGTGATAGGATGTTTATCACTTGTTTGAATAGGTTTTCTTAAAGCGAACCTAAACGGCTTTTTGATAAGCCAAAAGATAATTCACATCGACATTGTCATTTAAGCCATATTGATCAAGTAATGGGTTGAACTCAATGCCCGCACTGTCTCTTAAATAAAGGCCTGCTTGCCTTGCCATCGCATCCAGTTCGGCAGGTGTAATGAACTTCTCGTGAGTATGCGTGCCTTTTGGCACTAAATTCAAAACCTGTTCAGCAGCAAAAATGGCTAATAGATAGGATTTATAGTTGCGGTTAAGCGTTGAAAAGAAAACCCAGCCACCCGGCTTGACACACAACGCGGCGGCTTTAATAATCGCTTGTGGATCAGGCACGTGCTCAAGCATCTCCATACAGGTCACAATATCATGTTTTTCAGCATGCAGCTCAGCGTACTCTTCTGCGGCAATCAACTGGTAATGGACCTTGATACCAGAATCTAAACCATGCAGTTTTGCAACTCCCAACACTTCTTTAGCTAAATCAATGCCCGTCACTTTTGCACCTGCAGCCGCCAAAGACTCAGAGAGTATGCCGCCGCCGCAACCAATATCGACAACCGATTGATTTTTAATCGGTTGAAAGCGCCGAATAAACTCAACTCTAAAAGGATTGATTTTGTGTAAAGCGCCAAATTCACCCTCGGTATCCCACCAGGTATTAGACAGGCGGTTAAAGTTATCTAACTCTGCCTGGTCTGCATTGGGCGATTTGAGCGCATTATCGGGGTTTTTCGGGGTTTCTATGGAAGTTGATACACTCATCAGGATTCACTTTTACCTCTAAAAGAGGCTTGATTGATTCAATAAATAGCCAAAAATTATACCTAATTTATCTGCTTTACCGGGGTTTTAATTTACTTAAAACCCACTTAAAACCCTCTAAGCTAAAATAAAGCTCTCTAGCGGCTTAAAAAATATTTATCGATACCGGGAAAGGGTCATTATAACTGTCGCTTTAGGGTAGCTATGTGGGTATAATATAACCTTTAATATAGTTAACTAAATAATTGGATTATCGATGTCTGAATTTGCACGTGAAATTATTCCCATTGCGTTAGAAGATGAAATGGAACAATCCTACTTAAGTTACGCCATGAGCGTAATTGTAGGACGAGCGCTTCCTGATGTAAGAGATGGCTTAAAACCGGTTCACCGTCGCGTACTTTACGCAATGAATGTACTGAATAACGATTTTAACAAACCTTACAAAAAATCTGCCCGTATTGTCGGGGATGTAATCGGTAAATACCACCCTCATGGTGACACAGCAGTTTACGACACGATCGTTCGTATGGCTCAGCCATTCTCATTACGTTATATGTTGGTAGACGGGCAAGGTAACTTCGGGTCGGTCGATGGTGATTCTCCTGCGGCAATGCGTTATACCGAAATTAGAATGTCAAAGATTGCCCATCACTTGCTTGCTGATTTAGATAAAGAAACCGTTAACTTTGCAGAAAACTATGATGGTTCCGAATCAGAGCCAGTAGTAATGCCAACCAGAATCCCTAACCTACTAGTCAACGGCTCTTCTGGAATCGCAGTCGGTATGGCAACAAATATTCCGCCACACAACTTAACTGAAACCGTTAGCGCGTGTTTAGCTGTGATTGATAATCCTGAGATCGATCTTGACGGTTTGATGGAGCTCATTCCTGGGCCAGATTTCCCTACTTACGGTATTATCAATGGCACGAGTGGTATTCGTGAAGCGTACGAAACCGGCCGTGGTCGCGTTAAAATTCGTGCAAAAACGTCTATTGAAACGGATAAAAGCGGTAAATCAAAAGTCATTATTGATGAATTGCCATACCAAGTTAACAAGGCACGTCTGATTGAGCGTATTGCTGAATTGGTTAAAGAAAAGAAAATTGATGGTATTACCGCTTTACGTGACGAGTCCGATAAAGATGGTATGCGTGTCGTGATTGAGCTACGTCGCGGTGAAGTGCCTGAGATCATGATCAACAACCTATACAAGCAGACTACCATGCAGACCGTGTTTGGTGTCAATATGGTTGCATTGATTGAAGGTCAGCCGAAACTGTTGAATCTAAAAGAAATTATTACCGCGTTCGTTAAACATCGTCGTGAAGTGGTCACTCGTCGTACCATTTTTGAACTTCGTAAAGCGCGAGAAAAAGCCCATACCTTAGAAGGTTTGGCGATTGCTTTAAATAATATCGATGAGATGATTGAGCTAATCAAAGCCTCTCCAAGTCCAGCGGTTGCTAAAGAACGCATGCTTGAAAGAGAGTGGCCTGTGGGTAAAGTGGTCGAATTGTTAGGGCATGTTGAGCTAAAAGATATGCGTCCAGAAAACTTGGCAGAAGGTTTTGGTGTGGATGGCGATATTTATAAGTTATCTCCGGTTCAGGCACAATCTATTCTTGAGATGCGTTTGCATCGTCTAACAGGTTTAGAGCAAGATAAAATTATTGAAGAGTACAAAGGACTTGTCGAAAAAATCACCGAATTCTTAAATATCTTGAGAAATCCTGATCGTTTGACGGAAGTGGTTAGAGAAGAACTGAGTGAAGTCGTTGAAACCTTCGGTGATGCACGTCGTACTGTTATTGATTACACCTACCAAGATTTAGATGCTGAAGATTTAATTGCGGTTGAAGATCGTATCGTGACTTTATCTGAAGATGGCTATATCAAAACACAGCCATTAAGTGACTATCGCGCGCAAAAACGCGGTGGTCGCGGTAAATCCGCGACAGCAATGAAAGAAGAGGATGAAGTCGGTCAGCTATTTGTGGCCAGTACGCATGATATGCTGTTGTGCTTCTCGAACACAGGTAAGCTTTACTGGCAGAAAACTTGGCAGTTACCGCTTGCCAGTCGTGGTAGCCGTGGTAAGCCAATCGTGAATATTCTGCCATTAGCAGATGGAGAATATATCACTTCAGTATTACCGGTCGATGAGTTTGACGAACGCATTGTCTTTATGGCAACCCGCAATTCGGTTGTAAAACGTGTTGCGCTGAAAGATTTCTCTCGTCCACGTGCTAACGGTATTATCGCTGTTGATTTGTTGGATGATGATGAGTTAGTCGGAACGGCTTTAACCGATGGCGAACAAGAAATTATGTTATTCAGTAATATCGGTAAAGCGATTCGATTCAAAGAGTCAGATGTTCGTGTCATGGGGCGTACTGCTCGCGGTGTTCGTGGAATGAAGTTGGCGGACGGTGTTAAAGTCATTAGTATGCAAGTTGCTAGACCTAATACCTTAATTTTGACAGCCACTGAACATGGTTATGGAAAATGTACGCCGGTAGAGGATTATTCAACCATTAATCGTGGTGGTCAAGGGGTTATCTCCATTAAAACGTCTGAACGTAATGGTTCAGTTGTGGCAGCGGTTTCAGTTGTCCCTGAGCAAGAGATGGTGTTAATTACCAATAAAGCGACTTTGGTACGAGCACGTGTCTCAGACGTCTCAGTCGTGGGTCGTAACACGCAAGGTGTCAAGTTGATTAACGTCGGAAAAGGCGAGTTAGTTGTTGGTCTAGCGGTCGTTGATGTTGAAGATGAAGTCTTATTAGAAGATGAAGAGTCTGCTATTGAAGGCGTTACAACTGAAGCGGTCGCGGAAGATGGTGTTGAAGATAACATTGTTGAAAGCGATGAGACGACTGAAGGCACTGAAAGTAACGATTCAGAATAAACATAAAATAACCATTAATCAAAGGCCCTCTGCTTTTAGCATAGGGTCTTTTAGACGTTTTAGAGCCAGGTTTACAGCCTGATTTTAGAACGTCTTTTGTCTTAGAATAAGGGATTAAATTAGCATGGCAAGAGCATTTAACTTTAGTGCAGGTCCAGCAATGTTGCCAGAAGCGGTCATGCGTAAAGCATCAGCAGAGTTTTTAGATTGGAATCATACAGGCATGTCCATTATGGAGATGAGCCATCGTAGTAAAGAATACATGGCGGTTGCTCATCAAACAGAAGCTGATTTACGAGAAGTGTTGGCCATCCCAGATAACTATCAAGTTTTGTTTCTGCATGGTGGGGCTTCAATGCAGTTTTCAGCGATTCCGCTTAACTTAACGGCTGAAGGCGATACCGTTGATTATTTCAACACCGGTGTTTGGTCTGATAAGGCGATTATAGAGGCTTCACGTTACGTTAATGTCAACGTTGTCGTCGGTGGTGAAACCAAAAACCCAACTGAAATTCCTGATATGGCTGAATGGTCATTTAGTGAGGATGCTAAATATATTCACCTGTGTACCAATGAGACCATTACCGGGCTGGCATTTCAAGAAGATCAGCTTGAACATGTGTTTGCACAAGGTAAGCCCGTGATTGCGGATATGTCTTCTAATATTCTGTGTCGTCCGATTGATGTTAGTCGTTATGCCGTCATCTATGCAGGGGCTCAAAAGAATATTGGACCTGCTGGTTTATCGATTATGATTATTCGCAATGATTTAATTGGTCATGCACGTGAAATCACGCCGACCTTATTAAAATGGGCAACCTATGCGAATAACGAGTCGATGTTTAATACCCCAGCAACCTATGCTTGGTATTTAGCAGGATTGGTCTTCGAATGGCTTAAAGCCAATGGTGGCGTTGAAACAATTGCGTTGGTTAATCAACGTAAAGCAGAGAAACTCTATGATTATATCGACAGCTCAGCGTTTTATTACAATACGATTAAACCTTCACAGCGTTCATGGATGAATGTGACTTTTTATCTTACAAACAAAGAGTTAGAGGCTGAGTTTATTCAAGCCTCTACGACGGCTGGATTGTTAAGTTTGAAAGGCCATAAGATTTTTGGTGGCATGCGTGCGAGTATTTATAACGCCATGCCGGAAGAAGGGGTGGATGCCCTGATTGCCTTTATGGAACAGTTTGCGAAAACACACGCTTAATAAAATAGAACTAAGAATAGAAATAGACAGGCAGTTGAATGACGACAGAACAGATGCAATTGACAGAGATTAGAGCTCAAATTGATGCGATTGACGCTCAAATTCAAGATTTGATTGGTCAAAGAGCCGCATGTGCTCAAAAAGTGGCTGACATTAAAACCCAAGGCGGTAATGTCGATGCGGTGTTTTATCGGCCTGAGCGAGAAGCGCAAGTTTTGCGTGCCGTCAAAGCCCGCAACACCAGCTTATTGCCTGATGAAGAGATGGCGAAGCTCTTTAGGGAAATTATGTCCGCTTGCTTGGCGATTGAACAGCCAACTACGGTGGCTTATCTAGGGCCTGAAGGCAGTTATTCTCATGCCAGTGTTATCAAACAGTTTGGTTCATCGGCGCATCCTATTGCAGTTTCGACCATTGAGAAAGTGTTTGAAGCGGTTGAAAAAGACGAGGCAAGTTACGGTATGGTGCCGGTTGAAAACTCTTCTGAAGGCGTTGTTAAAAGCACTCAAAATGTCTTAGTGACAACGAATTTAAAGGTTTCCGGTGAAGTTGCTCTTGAGATTCATCACTGTTTATTATCAAAGTCTAAAGCGCTCGAAAATATTCATAAAATTGTCGCGCATCAACAAGCCTTGGGGCAGTGTGAACAGTGGATTAGAAATAATTTGCCTTGGGCAGAAGTGGAAGCGGTTGCTTCCAACGCACTGGCGGCCAAAATGGCGCAGACCGATTCCAGTATTGCTGCAATTGCTTCTGAGCAGTCCGCACAACTTTATCAATTGAATATTCTTGAATCGCATATTGAAGATCAGTCTGACAATACCACTAAGTTTTGGGTAGTGGGGCGTGATGCTACGCAGTCTAGTGGTGAGGATAAAACGGCCATGATTGTTTCCATGAAAAATCAATCTGGCGCCTTGTTGGATATATTGTCTTGTTTTAGCAGTCGTGGGATTAATATGACACGAATTATCTCTCGTCCATCACTGGATACCACTTGGGATTATCAGTTTTTTATTGATGTCTTGGGGCATCAGCAGGATGAAAATCTGAAACAAGCCCTTGAAGAAGTTAAGTCTAAGTCGGCGTTCTTTAAATTATTAGGCTCTTTTCCCGTTTCACCGCTCTAATCATGATAGCGCTTTAAAGTGTCTAAATTATGCAGCGTGAAATGATTATAGACTTCACATTGGTACAGGTAAACTGACAAAATTATGAATGAAACAAATGTAGCTTATTGTGATCTGGTTCAACCACAGATTCTTGGAATTCATCCCTATATTCCTGGCAAACCTGTCAGCGAGTTACAGCGTGAATTGGGGTTGACCTATATTTCTAAATTGGCGTCCAATGAAAATCCTTTAGGTGCAAGCCCAGCTGTTTTGACAGCTATTCAACATGAACTTAAAGAGATCGCGCGCTATCCAGATGGTAGTGCCTATGCTTTAAAATCGGCTCTTGCTGACTTTTTGTCAATCAGACCTGAACAGTTGGCGATTGGTAACGGTTCTAATGAGTTATTAGAGTTGGTAGCACGCGTTTTTGCAGGGCCTGGTGATGAGATACTTTATTCGCAATATGCCTTTGTTGTCTATCCAATTTCAGCTCAAGTGGTCGGAGCAACAGGTGTAGAAGTTCCTGCGAAAGATTGGGGGCATGACTTGCCTGCGATGCTAGCGGCGATTACCGATAAAACCAAAGTTATTTACCTTGCTAACCCGAATAACCCAACCGGGACGGTTTTCAATCGTAAAGAGTGGGAAGCCTTTATCTCTCAAGTGCCTAAAACGGTGATAGTAGTATTGGATGAGGCCTATGTTGAATATGCGCAAGCGCAACTCAATTCGGATGAGTATGCGAATGGCATTGATTATCTGACAAGTTATTCTAATTTATTGGTTTCCAGAACTTTCTCGAAGGCCTATGGCTTGGCATCTTTGCGCGTCGGTTATTTAGCGGGTTGTGAGGAAATAATAAGCTATATCAATCAGGTAAGAGCTCCATTTAATGTTAATAATTATGCACAGATCGCCGCTGTCTCGGCCTTAGAAGATCAGGGTTTCGTAGAAAAAGTGCTCTTATTGAATCAACAGGGGATGCGCCAGATTCAAGAGGCTTTATCGATTTTAGGAATTGACTCAATTCCTTCTGCTGGAAATTTTCTGTGTATTGATTTAGGTGAAAAAGCGATGGAAGTGAATCAGGGGTTATTGGAAGAGGGCGTGATTGTGCGTCCTGTCAGTAACTATGGTTTGCACTGTTTTTTGCGCGTTTCTATCGGTACCCAAGTTGAAAATCAGCATTTTATCGACACACTTAAGTCGGTTTTATTATCGATTTCCAAGGATTTATAAGTTGAAACCACTCAATAAGATCACCATTGTCGGTGTAGGTTTAATCGGCGGTTCTTTTGCTAAGGGATTAAAGCAAGCAGGCCTGGCCAAGACTGTTATAGGGTTTGGCCAAGATGAATCTAGTTTACGCACAGCCATAGCACTTGGCGTAATTGATGAATACAGTACAGATATGCAGGCGGCGGTCGTTGACAGTGATTTGATTATGTTGGCTGTGCCTTTGGGTGTTATGGAAGCGGTGCTTGAGGAGATGAAGCCTTATATCAAGCAGGGCGCCATTATTACAGATGCTGGCAGTGCTAAGAGCAGTGTAATAACTTCGGCCATTAAAGTCTTTGGTCGCTTACCTGAGTTTTTTGTGCCAGGTCACCCGATTGCAGGCAAAGAGCAAAGCGGTGTCACGGCGGCTGATCCAGCGCTTTATATTAATCATCGTGTGATTTTGACGCCAGCCGAGCAGACTAATGCCGATGCAATTCAACTGGTCACGGAGCTATGGCACGCTTTAGGCGCCAATGTTGAAGTCATGGGCGCTGAACAGCATGATGATATCTTCGCTGCAACCAGTCATTTACCGCATTTATTAGCTTTTTCATTGGTTGATCTATTGGATGACCATCCAGAGTTGGGGAATGTGTTTCCTTACACGGCCGGTGGGTTTAGAGACTTTACGCGGATTGCATCCAGTGATGCAACTATGTGGCGGGATATTGCTTTAACCAATTCAGACGCAATCGTTAAGTGGTTAAAGAATTACCAACAGTCGATAACAGCTTTAACGGAGTTGGTTGAAGCAAAAGAGGGTGAGCAGTTATTCAAGCTATTTGAAAATGCGAAAAGCGCTCGTGATAGACATATAGGCCACTGATTGACTAAGCCTTTTTAGGTCACTAGTGCTAAAATATTGGTTTTAATGTTCGACTGATATAGCAACCTAATTATTTAAATAATTACCAAAAAAGAATCCAAGATATGGCAAATGTACAATTCAAAGTTCAGCCCGGCGGCACGATTAAAGGCCGCATTCGCGTACCTGGTGACAAATCTATTTCACACAGAAGTATTATGTTGGGGGCTATCTCTGAGGGCATTACGACCGTGACTGGCTTTTTAGAAGGCGATGATAGTTTAGCGACCTTAAAAGCCTTTCAGGATATGGGAGTGAAGATTGAAGGACCTGATAATGGAAATATCACTATTCATGGCGTGGGTTTAAAGGGATTGCAGAAACCTAATAAGCCTTTGGATATGGGGAACTCTGGGACGGCTATGCGCTTGATGGCCGGTATTTTGGCCGGACAGGATTTTGATTGTGAGTTAATCGGTGATGCCTCTTTGTCAAAACGTCCTATGAAACGTGTTACAGCTCCTTTGCGTGCAATGGGCGCCCAAATAGAGACTGCGGAAGGCGGCATGCCTCCTCTAAAAATTACGGGTACAGGCAATGGGTCCTTGACGGCAATTGACTATGTTTTACCCATGGCCAGCGCTCAGGTTAAATCTTGTGTCTTATTAGCGGGTTTGTATGCTGAGGGTAAAACTTGTGCCTTAGAGCCTGCACCAACGCGAGATCATACTGAGCGTATGCTGAATGGCTTCGGTTATGAAGTCGTTTCAGAAAAAATTGATAGTCAGCAGATGAAAGCTTGTTTAGTGGGTGGCGGTAAATTAACCGGGCGTCATATTGATGTGCCATCAGATATTTCATCCGCTGCATTTTTTATGGCATCGGCTGCCGTCTCTAAGGGTTCTGACTTAGTGATTGAACACGTTGGGATGAATCCTACCCGCGTTGGTATTGTGAAGATCCTACAGCTAATGGGTGCAAATATAACTCTCGAAAATGCACATGAGGTCGGTGGAGAACCTGTTGCTGATGTTCATGTACGTTATGCGCCGCTAAAAGGGATTACCATTCCTGAAGAATTAGTGGCCTTGGCGATTGATGAGTTTCCAGTGCTGTTTGTCGTTGCTGCGAGTGCCGAAGGTCAAACAATTCTGACGGGTGCAGAAGAGTTACGCGTTAAGGAATCGGATCGCATACAGGTGATGGCGGATGCCTTGCAAGCCATTGGTCTCGATGCTTTACCAACCGCAGATGGTATGGTGATTAATGGCGGCATCCAGTCAAAGCAATCTGCTGCGATTCAAAGTCATCATGATCACAGAATATCCATGGCAATGACCATCGCAGGTTTAAACGCAGTTTCTGAAATAGTGATTGATGATTGCGCCAATGTAAATACTTCATTCCCAACCTTTCTTGAGTTAATTAATCAAGTTGGTATGCAGGTTGAAGCCATTAAGGAGCTTTAAGTATGACTCAATTATCCGTCCCAGTGGTCACTGTTGATGGTCCAAGCGGTGTTGGCAAAGGCACTCTTGCACAGTACCTAACCAGTAAGACAGGCTTTCATCTACTAGACAGTGGAGCGATATATCGTGCCTTAGCGTTTGGTGCCGTCAAAAACCAGCTGGCTTTAGATGACGTACCAGGCTTGGTGGCTTTGGCAGAAGCCTTGCCGGTTGAGTTCGTGGCAACGAGTATTTTGTATGAAGGTGAAGATGTGACCTCTAAAGTTCGCACCGAAGAGGTGGCTGGTGTGGCCTCAACGGTTGCCGTCATTCCAGAGGTTCGTACTGCTTTGATGGCAAGACAGAAAGCCTTTGCAGAGTTGCCAGGCCTGGTCGCGGATGGTCGTGATATGGGAACAGTGGTCTTTCCAGAGGCCGATTTAAAACTCTATTTAACCGCATCGGCAGAAATTAGAGCAGAAAGACGTGTTAATCAGTTGAAAAACCAAGGGGTTAGTGCTAATATCCACAAGATAACTCGAGACATAGAAGAGCGGGATGAACGCGACTTGAATCGTAAGACTGCGCCCTTAAAGCCAGCAGATGACGCAATCATCGTGGATACCTCGAATTTAAACATTGAAGATGTCTGCAAGAAAGTAGAATCTTTATTGTGGGATAGGGGTTTGATGAAGTAATTTACTCAAATTCCTGTCAATCGTTGTATACCCTTTAAATATGTATCAACTCTTGATTATTAAAGCTTTTAAAATCCCTGGCCCTGTTTTTAGGCTGGGGATTTGTCTTTTGTTGGCAATTGGGATGCCGACATTTAACTAACTGACCCGTTGACTGATTAATACCCCCATCAGCCATTAGACAACGGTATGAAAAAAATGGTAGCTATATCCATGAGTGAATTATCCTTCGCTGAACTATTTGAAGAGTCTTTTCAAGAAAAATTTAACCCTGGTGCTTTAATCATCGGTACTGTAATCGGTATTGATAAAGAAGCCGTACTTGTTGATGCAGGCATGAAGTCTGAATCAACTATTCCTAAGAGCCAGTTCTTAGACGCTAACGGTGAGCTTGAAGTCGCTATCGGTGATGACGTAGAAGTTTACCTAGAATCATTAGAAGATGGTTTGGGTGAAACTCGTTTATCACGTGAAAAAGCGAAGCGCGCTAAGACTTGGGATCGTCTTGAAACAGCTATGGAAGACGGTGAAGTTGTTATCGGTCTTGTGACTGGTAAGGTTAAAGGTGGTCTTACTGTTGACGTTGAAGGCGTTCGTGGTTTCTTACCTGGTTCACTTGTGGATATCCGTCCAATCCGCGACTTCGGTTTCCTAGAAGGGAAAGAAGTAGAGTTGAAGCTTGTTAAGCTTGATCGTAAGCGTAACAACGTTGTTGTATCTCGTCGCGCAGTTATCGAAATTGAAAGCTCTGCTGAGCGTGAAGCTATCCTTGCGAACATGGAAGAAGGTTCTGTCCTTAAAGGTATCGTTAAGAACCTTACTGACTACGGTGCATTTATTGACCTTGGTGGTGTTGATGGTCTTCTACACATTACTGACATGGCTTGGCGTCGTGTTAACCATCCTTCTGAAATCGTTAATGTTGGCGATGAGATTGACGTTAAAGTTCTTAAGTTCGACAAAGAGCGTAGCCGTGTATCTCTAGGTCTTAAACAGCTTGAAGAAGATCCTTGGGCAGACATGGTTGCTCGTTACCCAATGGGTGCACAAGTTTCTGGTAAAGTTGCTAACATTACTGATTACGGTGCTTTCATCGAAATCGAAGAAGGGATTGAAGGGCTTGTCCACACTTCAGAATTGGATTGGACTAACCGTAATATCCACCCATCTAAAGTGGTTCACCTAGGTGAAGAAGTTAACGTTAAGATTCTTGATGTTGACCAAGAGCGTCGTCGTATTTCATTGTCTATTAAGCAATGCGCAATCAATCCTTGGGAAGGTTTCTCAGCGGTTCATGCGAAAGGCGATAAAATCTCTGGTGTTATCAAATCAATCACTGACTTCGGTATCTTTATCGGTCTAGAGGGTGGTATTGACGGTCTTGTTCACCTTACTGATATTTCTTGGAAGCAAACTGGTGAAGATGCTATTCGTGACTTCAAGAAAGGCGATGAGTTAGAAACTGTTATTCTATCTATTGATCCTGATCGTGAGCGTATCTCATTAGGCCTTAAGCAGTTAGAGCAAGACCCATTCGGTCAATTTGTTGCTGACAATGGTAAGGGTGCTGATGTTGAAGGTGTCGTTAAGTCAGTTGATGAGCGCGGTGCGGTTATCGATCTAGGTCCAGAAGTCGAAGGTTACCTTCGTGTTTCTGAGTTAGTCGAAGACACTCGTGATGCTTCAAGTGTTCTTAAGGAAGGTGATAAGGTAGTTGCTAAAATTACAAATATCGACCGTAAGAACCGTTCAGTTTCACTTTCTATGAAAGCGAAAGAAGCACATGAAGAAGCTCAAGCTGTTAAAGGCTATTCTGAGAAGCAAACTATCGCGACAGCGGGCACTACTTTCGGTGACCTTTTCAAGGATAAGATGTAATCTGAGAGTAAATAGCAAGTCGTTATTTGCTAGTGGCTCATGCCGTAAAGTTTGGGTCACTCTTTGATCTTACTAGCACCATGGTGCTAGTTTTAATTAACACTCTCTTTCTTTAGAGATTATTAAGAGAATGATCAAATGACTAAGTCAGAAATCATCGAGCTCATTGCAAGAAAACAAACTCAATTTTCTCAAAAAGATGTTGAGATTGCAGTGAATCAAGTTGTGGATTCTATGATTGATACATTATCAGAGGGTGAACGAATTGAAATTCGTGGCTTTGGTAGTTTTAGTCTCCATCATAGAAAGGCTAGAGTAGGTCGTAACCCCAAAACTGGGGAGACGGTTGAATTATCTGATAAGCGCGTTCCGCACTTTAAACCAGGTAAGTCTCTAAGAGAACGCGTTGACTCTTCTAAAGAGACAACGGATATTCTAGTTTAATCCCAAAAAAAGGGGCTACATAAGTAGCCCCTTTTTTTTTATTCCTCTATAATCCCTCTATTCTTATCATGGAGAGATTACTTATGTTTAAACTCATTTCATTTACAGTGACCTTATTTATTCTTGGGATAGGGATGGTTTTAGGTGTGCTCAATCCAGCACCTGTCACGCTTGATCTCTTCTTGATTAGGCCTACTTTACCTTTAAGTCTTGTACTGGCTATGATGCTTATTTTAGGCGTCCTCCTTGGGGCTGGCGTTATTCTGGTTCAAGTCGCACAGCTTAAGTGGCGCTTACGTAAGCAGATTAAGATTAATCAGAAACAATCCAGTCAAATAATTCAACTTAAAAAAGATCAAGTTAATGTCAATAAGACATTAAAAGAATCTGATAATAGCTTGTTAAAATTAGAAAAGTAGAGTCTCTTATGGGTCAAAGTAATTTACAAAATAGCGAGTCATCAATTCATTTAGCAGATCCCAAGGTCTTAGTTGCGTTGGATTTTGCAGATGAAATATCTGCATTGAATTTTGTTGGCAACTTACACCCTGAAGAGTGTCGTTTAAAAGTCGGTAAGGAGCTGTTTGCAGTTGCAGGTCCTGATTTTGTAGCAACCTTAATATCCAGCGGTTTTGACGTTTTTTTAGATTTGAAATATCATGATATTCCAAATACAGTCGCCAAGGCTGTTAAGGCTGCAGCTCGCTTGGGTGTTTGGATGGTGAATGTACATGCTTTAGGTGGTCGGAAGATGATGCAAGCGGCTAGAGAGGCACTGGATGAGTTTGAGAAGCGACCACTACTGATTGCGGTGACTGTATTAACGAGTATGGAGCAATCGGATTTGGCTGAAATCGGTCTACAAGGCTCGCCTAAGGATAACGTCCTTAGGCTGGCTCAATTGGCTCAATCTTCGGGTCTGGATGGGGTAGTCTGTTCGGCACAGGAAGCAAAGTTATTACGCAGGAGGTTAGGGCCTGATTTCTGTCTAGTGACTCCTGGCATACGTCCTGAGGGTAGTGAAGTCAATGATCAAAAGCGCATTATGACACCACGACAGGCAGTGAATGCGGGTTCAAGCTATCTTGTGATAGGTCGCCCAATTACAAGGTCGAAATTTCCTTTACAGGTTCTTAAGGATATTAACAGTAGTCTTGACTAGGGTTGTTAATGAAACTTGCTTAGATAAGTCCTTGTAACGGCTATCAATATCGTTTATAATTCGCGCTTTTCAGGCATAGTGTCTGAAGATTCCTTGTTTCACTGTACTCTTACGAGAGTGTCAGGAAACTTTTTATTATCCATAAGGAGAGAATGAATGCGTCATTATGAAGTCGTATTTCTAGTGCACCCTGATCAATCTGAACAGGTTCCTGCAATGCTAGAGCGTTACCGCGCCCTTATCGAGCAGTCTGGTGGTTCAATTCACCGTTTAGAAGACTGGGGTCGCCGTCAACTTGCGTACCTTATCAATAAGGTACACAAAGCCCATTACATTATGATGAATATCGAATGTAACCAAACAGCACTTGATGAATTAGAGAATGCTTTCTTTTACAATGATGCGGTTATACGTAGCATCATCGTTAAGCAAAAAACAGCTATTACTGAGCCTTCAGTAGTGCTTAGCAAGAAAGATGAAAAGTTTGACAAGCGTCGTGATACACGTCAAGACACTCGTTCAAATGATTCCCGCGGACAAGGAGAGAAGAATGTCTAGAGGATTTGGAAGAAAGAAATTTTGTCGTTTTACAGCTGATGGCGTAAAACAAATTGACTATAAAGACCTAGATACTTTAAGAGCCTATATTACGGAAACAGGAAAAATTGTTCCTAGCCGTATTACAGGAACAAGCGCTAGGTTTCAGCGTCAATTGGCTACTGCAATCAAACGTGCGCGTTATATTGCTTTATTGCCATACACTGATCAACACAAATAGAAATTTGAATATTAGTAAAATTTAACAGGTACTGAATGTTAGCAATAGCCAAATACTCCATGAAAGGGCCTTCGCAGGCAATCATCGCGGTTTGCCTATTCGCTGCGCTCAGTGTATGGATTGCACCACTTGGTATTTTTGTGGGTGCAATTATCGCCTTAGTGACCTTGAGAGTTTCGGTTGCTGAAGGTTTTAAGACCCTTGTTTGGGGTGTTACGAGTCATGTATTATTGACTGTTATGATTTCTGGGGCTTATTGGCCTGCGATTATTTCAGTTTTAGAGTATATGTTGCCCGTATGGTTAATGAGTGTTGTCTTACGACAAACTGATTCATTAGCATCAGCACTTCAAGCAGCAATGATTATGACTGGGTTAGCTATTCTTGGATTTCATCTAATGATTCCTAACCCAGCTGAATGGTGGTTAGCTTTATTTAACCAACATGCTGTTCCAATTTTAGAGGCTGCAGAGATTGTTTATCAATCGGATGTAATCGCTGAAATGGTTAAGATGGTAACCATGTTATTAGCGGTTTTTGCCGTGATACTTTGGTTTTCCATCTTAACGGTGGGACGCTGGTGGCAAAGTGAACTATACAATCCAGGGCAGTTTAAGGTTGATTTTTATCAATTAAAGCTTCCTAAATCAACAGCTTATGTAGCAATTTTACTTGCTGTATTAGGTCTGGTCTCAGGTCAGTCAGCTGGCCTGGTTTATGATTTATCCGGTATTGTCATTGTCGGTTTGATGTTTCAAGGCATTGCTATTGCACATCAAACTGTCTCAATTAAGCAGTTACATAAGGCTTGGTTGGTGGGGTTTTATTTCCTGTTATTTTTATTTCCTCAAATGATGTTGATATTAGCAACCATCGGTTTAGTAGATACTTGGGTAGACTTTCGAAACCGTTGGGAAAAAGAAGAATTATAGAGGTTTAAGCTATGAATGTTATTCTGCTTGAAAAAGTACAAAATCTAGGGTCTTTAGGCGATGAAGTATCAGTTAAGTCTGGTTATGCTCGTAACTTTTTGATTCCACAAGGTAAGGCAAAAGCAGCAACTAAAGAAAACGTTGCAGCATTTGCTGAAATCCGCGCTGAGCTTGAGAAAGCGGCAGCTGCCGAATTAGCCGTAGCACAAGGTGTTTACGAAAACTTAAACGGTCAAGTGATCACTATTGAAGCAACTTGTGGAGACGAAGGTAAGTTATTCGGTTCTGTTGGTACTCAAGATATCACTGATGCCCTTAAGGCTACTGCTTTCGAAGTTGAGCGCCGTGATGTGCGTATGCCTGAAGGTGTATTGCGTCATATTGGTACTTATGAAATTGATATTCAACTACATTCTGATGTGGTTGCTTCAATTACAGTTGAGATCAAACCAATCACAGAGTAATCTTCTCTAGATTGTTTTAAAAAGCGAGGTTCATTCTTAGAATGGCTTCGCTTTTTTCGTTTAAGAACCAAGTATTAGATTTATAAAACTCCTTCCTATCGTATAGAGCACTCTTAACATTCTTCATTTAAATACCCGATGCATTTTATTGAAAATGACTTGAATATTTAAAGTCATCTAAGCATGCTTGACGGTATAATGACTCTTTATTTTTGAGTTAAAAACATACTGTTAGTCTATGAATCACAAATCCGCCAAGTTAGTTAAATCAGAAGAGTTATTTAAAGTACCCCCACATTCCATTGAGGCCGAACAATCCGTCTTAGGTGGGTTGATGCTGTCTAACGGTGTCTACGATGACGTAAGTGCTGTCGTCAATGAAAATGACTTTTATACTAAGCAGCACCAGGCTATTTTTTCTGCTTTGACTGCTTTGAGCCGCCATAACAAACCTTTTGATTTAGTCGCTTGTGTAGCCTATCTCGATTCAGTAGGTCAGCTCGAACTTGCAGGCGAGCGAGCTTATCTTGCTGAGCTGGTTAAGAACACGCCAGGTTCCGCTAATATATTGTATTACTCGCAGTTAGTCAGAGATAAAGGTATTTTAAGAGGCTTGATTCAGGCCAGTAATGAGGTTTCTGAAAACGCTTACTTTCCTCAGGGTCGTGATGTTCGAGAAATACTGGATATTGCTGAAGCTAAGATTAACTCTATTGCTGAACATGGTGAAGGTAAAGAGCGACAGTACAAGTCAATGGATGTCTTGCTTGAAGCCGCCATCAATAAAATAGATGAATTATTTAACTCGGAAGGGACCATCACTGGGCAAGAGACGCACTTAACGGAATTTGATGAAATTACCGCGGGCTTGCAAAAAGCAGATTTAATTATCGTTGCCGGTCGACCTTCAATGGGTAAGACGACTTTCTCAATGAACCTTGCAGAGAACGTAGCCACTAAAAATAATACGCCTGTAGCGGTCTTCAGTATGGAGATGCCTGGTGAATCTCTTGCAATGCGTATGATTAGTTCGATAGGTCGTATTGACGCGGGTCGAATGCGTACAGGAAAGTTAGCTCAAGATGATTGGCCAAAACTTAATAAAGCCATCAATCTTTTATCTCAAGCCAAAGTGTTTATCGATGATACTCCCGCTCTGATGATTACAGAATTAAGAGCTCGTTCTCGCAGAATTGATAAAGACATACGTGAACAGCAGTTAAAAGACGCGCTTGAAGCAGGGCATGCTGAACCTGAAACTCAGGTGACAGGCTTGGGTCTTATTGTTATCGATTATATACAGTTAATGCGTGGTTCAGCTAATGCTGAAAACCGAGTCAATGAAATTTCAGAAATATCACGTGGCCTTAAGGCGTTAGCGAAGGAACTTAACATTCCGGTAATTGCACTCTCTCAGTTAAACCGAAGTTTAGAGCAGCGTCCAAATAAACGTCCCATTATGTCGGATTTACGTGAATCAGGAGCGATTGAGCAGGATGCTGATATCATCGTCTTCATTTATCGCGATGAGGTCTACAATCCAGAATCTGAAGATAAAGGCACTGCGGAAATTATTATTGGAAAGCACCGTAATGGTGCTTTAGGGACTGTCCGACTTACCTTCATCGGTGAATATACGCGCTTTGAGAATCATGCAGCTTTTGCAGTGACTGATGGGCATTATTAAGATGTTAAGGGTAAAGCGTTTATGATGAGTGTTTGCTTTCTATTTTTGCAACTGACGCTTGAAGCAGGTTTGTAAATGTTTTATCGTCCCGCAAAGGCTTATCTTAATTTACCCGCATTAAGTCATAACCTGACCGTTGCTAAAAGGCTTGCACCAAATAGCAAAGTGTTGGCCGTCATTAAAGCGGACGGATATGGGCATGGGATCAGTCGAGTAGCTCAACAATTAAGCCATGCTGATGGGTTTGGGGTGACTTCCATTGATGAAGCGCTGATATTACGTCAAAAAGGTTTTTTACATCGTATTTTATTGCTTGAAGGCCTTTTTTCCAAAGCTGAATTGCCCTTAATTATTCAAAATCATCTTGATTTAGTCGTCCATTCCCACTATCAGTTGGAGTGGTTGCTTGAGTTTACAGCCCCGTTTGGTATCAATGTCTGGATTAAAATAGATACTGGAATGCATCGTTTAGGGTTCAAGCCTGATGAAGTTAGTTCTATTATTCGCAAGCTCGAGGCGAGTCCAAACACTTTCCACCCACATTTAATGTCACATTTGGCAACGGCAGATGAAGAACACTCCGCTGCTCGGTGCTTTACTCAGCAACAAATCACCACATTTGAGCAAGCCAGTGCGGCTTATGATTTGCCTACAAGCTTACTCAATTCTGCCGGGGTTCAGAGCTTTTCCAATAACAGTTTCGACTGGATACGTCCCGGTATTATGCTCTATGGTTCTGGTCAATCAGAGGGCTCAGAATTGAAACTTCAAGCGGTGATGCAACTTGAATCCAAAGTCATCTCCATTAAAGAGGTCAATTCGGGTGAATCTGTTGGCTATGGTAATAGTTGGATTGCACGCCGTGATTCGGTGATTGCCGTGATTGCAATTGGTTATGGAGATGGTTATCCAAGGCATGCACCTTCAGGCACACCTGTTTTAATCAAAGGTTATCGTGTCTCCTTGGTTGGGAGAGTTTCAATGGATATGATTACTGTTGATATAACAGATTATGTTGATTTAATCGAAATCGGTAGTACAGCTGAACTCTGGGGGGATTCTTTAAGTGTCGATGAGGTCGCGCAATGGGCTGGAACGATTAGCTATGAACTATTGTGTGGGATCACCCAACGTGTTCCTATGATAGAAATACAGTAGGAGTGTTTATGCCATCAAATACAGAGAAAAAAACATCCCGATGTCTATGAATACTATACTGGAAAAAACGCTTAAAATTCAGTCTTTACTTTTTCAGCACTCTTTATATCAAGGTGGTTGCTCTCCAGAGATTAAGCGGGAATTATTTTGTCGTGGTGAGGCGGTCGTTGTTTTACTTTATGATTCAAAATTAAAGCAAATTGTATTGGTTGAACAGTGCCGCCCCGGTGCTTTACAGCACGCAAAAAAGTTAAATCAACCTGACCAGGCCTGGTTACTTGAACCTGTGGCTGGCATGATAGATTTAGGTGAAACAGCCGTTGATGCAGGCATGCGAGAGTCCCGTGAAGAGGCGGGCATTGAAGTCTCAGAATTGGAATATGTTTGTCAATTCTATCCAAGTCCAGGGGGTTGTGATGAAATTTTGCATTTATATGCCGCCGATATTTGCTCGAATGAGGTCAGTGAATTTGCTGGATTAGCAGGTGATCATGAGGATATTCGGGTGATTAAGCTCACTTTTACAGATGCCAAGCGGATGTTGTTAAATGCAGAGTTTAATGTAGCCAGTACTTATATTGCACTGCAATGGCTGTTTTTTCAGAAGCTAGCGGTTCAACCCATTGATTAGTTTCCTATTCATACAAATTTACTCATATTATTAAAGCTAAATCCCCCAGACTTTTAGCACTCCGTACTTTATAAATTTATTCAGAGAAAAAATTATGTTTTGCCTATTTAGAAACTCACTTATTCATCCCCGTTTGAATCTCTATGTCATTTTATTAAGCCTTTTTGGTGTGATTGGTTGGTTGTATTTCACTATGATTGAAAAATCTTTAGTCAATATGCTGATGAGCGGAGAGGCTTTGATTGTTGATTTAGTGCTCGGCCTACCTTTAGTGTTAATGATGGGAGTCGTTGTTTATGCCACAATTTACTGGACCTGCAAGATTCTGATTATTATGCTATTACCACAATTTATTGTTCCCTCAGAACCTGAGAGTGATGTTTTACAGGAACAACTTGAAGCAGATAATATTCAAGCTCTAGAAGAGCAACACGGTTCGGAGTATTGGGCTAAGGACGATACTCCTTCAGAATTAGATCTATCAAAAGACGAGCAAAAAGCAGCTGATGAAGTCAAATAACAAACAACTAACCTATGCATCTCTATGAAAAACAATAGATTATCTAAATTTCAGACGGAATCATCACTTCTGTTAAAGTTAGCAATGCCTATTCTCTTGGCACAATGGGCTCTAACGGGGCTGGGCGTGGTAGATACATTGATGTCAAGTTGGGTTGGTACCAATGATTTGGCTGCAATTGGTCTTGGCTCAAGCATAATGCTCCCTGTTTTCATGTTCTCTACCGGGATACTGCTCGCCATTACCCCTTTAGTTGCTAAAGCTAAGGGTCAGGGTCAAGTCAATAAAATCACTGAATTTTTCTATCAAGCTCTCTGGTTGGCTTTGCCCCTTGGCTTTGTCAGTTTATGGGTTTTAATGAATCTCGAATGGGTCTTAAATTTATTGGAGTTAAGCAGTTCTATTTACCAATTGACTCAAGACTATTTGTTTTATATCGCATTTGGCTTGCCTGCCGTTGTTCTTTATCAAGCATTACGTTTTTTTTGGGAAGGTTTGGGCACGACACTACCTACTATGTGGATTAGCTTTTTCGGGCTGTTCTTAAATGTCCCGTTAAATACCATTTTTATCTATGGCATGGGACCTATTGAGCCATTAGGCGCGGCTGGTTGTGGCATAGCGAGTACGATTGTTATGTGGGTAATGCTTTTGACAGGTCTCCTCTATGTTTTTAACGCTAAGTTAACCAGACCCTTTTGCAGGCCGGCCATTGCCTTGCGCCCTCCATTACGTCCTAGCTGGAGATCTGGTATCAAACCGATACTTGCTCTTGGTGTCCCTAATACATTAGCGCTCTTATTCGAAGTCAGTCTATTCAGTATGATCGTTTTATTTATTGCTCCATTAGGGGCTGAAGTCATTGCGGGTAATCAAATTGCTTTAAGTTTCACATCCATGGCATTTATGGTGCCGTTAAGTCTGGCGATGGCATTAACTGTAAGGGTAGGTGACGGTTTCGGTAGAAATAACCGTGAACAGATTCGTATCAGCCTAATCATTGGTTTTACGCTGGCATTATTGATTGGTTTCTCATTGGCGCTCATTAGCTACTTTCTCAGGTTTGAGATTGTTGCACTGTACACCGATGAGACTTCCGTTGTTTTTATTGCAAGCTCATTACTTATTTTCGCGGCCATTTACCAGGTTTTTGATGCCATTCAGGTCGCAGCTGCGGGCGCTTTAAGAGGATTCCATGATACTCAGGTAACCATGTTCGTCACATTTGTAACCTACTGGGGGATTGGAATAGGGCTGGGTTATATCTTTGCCTTTAAGGATTGGATTGTTGAGCCTATGGGTGTTCAAGGTTTTTGGCTGGGAATCGTATTAGGTCTATTTATGGCTGCAATTCTATTATCAATAAGATTGAAGAAGATCTATCGTGTCCACTTCGTCTAATAATGCCAATGACTCTCTTTGCTTATGTGGCTCCGCCCAAGGCTATCATCTCTGCTGCCTTCCTTTTCATACACGTAAGACCTACCCAGGAACGGCAGAGGAGTTGATGCGATCGCGCTACACGGCTTACGCTTTGCACTTAAAAAACTACTTACTGGAAACTTGGGCTATTTCAACCAGGCCTGGTGAGTTTGAATTTGAGTTTGAGAATGGATTGGCTTGGAAGTCGTTAATCATTAATAGCTGCAAAAAAGGCCGGCTAAAAGATAAGCAGGGGTGGGTGACCTTTACGGCATCCTATCAAGTTGGGTTGGACCGTGCGAAGTTACAAGAAAAAAGTTATTTTATACGGGATGGACAAGGGCATTGGTGTTATGTTGATGGGGAGTTTAAAGCCTAGAGTATCAAACCCCCTATTTAGAGTAAAATTTTCGCTTTGTTATGTAGGAGTTTTATAGTCGTTTCGAACGATGAAAGATTAAATCGCTAGTGATTTAATCTTCTTCGTTTTTAAAAAAATGAAACAGCCACCACATTGACAGGCCTACAACAATAATGGATATTGCAAGCAATCCAAAGGTTATTAGTAGAGCAGATCCAACGCTTTCTATATAAGGCATATTTATCTCTCCAAAGAGTTATATTTACAGTATCTTTTTAATCTAAAGCATTTTACAATAAATTTTAATTTTGACTTAAGGTTTGTCTAAAAATATGTCATTAACAATTTCGGAACTTGAATCAGAAAGAGCCAAAATATTGGAAGAGATTGAGAGTAAAGCTCAAAGTATTTCTTCTGGTAAATCTAGCGCTGGAGAAAATCACTCTTTAAAAGATTGGTTAAAGGCGGCCGAAGAGGTGATGCCAGCATCAGAACCAGTAAAGGAAGAACAAGATATGAAAAATAGTGAAACTCGTTCAAATTACACGGCACAAGTGATTAAACCGTCCAAAAACAAAGCGTCATTCTTTGGCGTCATTATTATGCTCTCTTTACTACTCACTTTACTTGGTGTGCTCTATATCGCCTACACCAGTATACATAAAGAGCTCCAAAGTGTCTTAGAGTCCAATCAGCTCAATACCGATAACATGAATCAATTACAGATTGATATGGACACTCTACAGAAATCTATCTCTTCTGGTGGTAAGGCTGAATTATTCATTTCATTAGAAGATAAAGTCTTTGCATTAGAAGCACAGGTTCTTGTTTTACAGACGGCGCTAAAAAATCCACTGACGACAAGTAACACGACAGTCTCAGGTGCTTCACTAAAGAGCAGACCACCTGTCGCTCCGCAAGCAGATCTGTCGATGGATCCTAATAAAATCGTGACTGAAGCGATTTTAGATGACAAGCTCAATCAACTTGAACAAAAAATAGATCAAAAATTACAAACCATTCTTGACTACTTGTCGTCTGGAAAGAAACCCTTAACAGACGTAAGTTCTGTTGATAGCGGTGTGCTCCCCGTCGCTGTAAAGGATACGTCAGAAGAGATGACAATATCAGAACCCAGCATTACTGAAACCAACTCTCCCGTTATTACACAGCCATTGGTCCAGTTAGTTCAAACGATTAAAAGACCCGAAGCACCCTTGACTCCAGCAAAGGCCAATGCTCCTATTGAACACTATACGGCCGACGTGAAATGGTTAATGAATGAACCCGCTCTCCATTATACTTTGCAGTTAGCAAGCATGTCTGAGCAGCACTCCCTTGAAGCTATTGTACGTAAAAAAAGCCTGACGGATGTTAGGATTATTCCTCAGACAAGAAGTGAGACGACTAACTATATTTTGCTCACAGGCTCATTTGCGAGTCGTAAAGCGGCAAATGAATTTGCTAAACACTATAAAATGGAATTTGGTATTTCTCCATGGGTACGAAAAGTGAAGGATATAACGGTTCGAGTTAAATAAATGGTAGGAGGTCGAGTTCATTATACCTGGCTCTCTAATCTACCGTAACGACTACAATACCTTCCTCATTTGATGGCACCTTTCAAGACTCATCCTATTGCCTTTAAGGCTGAATCCCTTTCACCTAACCTTTAAAGACCGTGTTAATCAACCCTTAATAAGAAACGCCTATCTCGTTCAACGTACTCATACTAGCAGAATGGTTATTTGCACTCTCATTACAAGGAAAGTTGAGGTTTAGCATATCGTACCGTTAATTTTCTGATTTCAGAACAGGCAGTTCAACAATAAATCGTACTCCTTGTAATTTTCGCCCTTGATACTCTTCAAAGTTTTCAGCGTAGGCTTCCCCTCTATGGAAGTCTGTAATGAGTTTGACAATATATAATCCGAGGCCTAGATGGGTCTGTTCATCTTGATTTAGATGCCTGATGGAGGTCATGCCATCAAAAATTTGTTGCTCATGACCTGCTGGCAAATGTTGACCTGAATTTTCAACAGTAATCTTAACTTTTTGATTATCGAATTGAGCTTGCACGGTAATAGGCATCTTGCCATCTGAAAAATCTTTGGCATTATTTAATAATTTATCCAACATCTGTTCGAGCATAAACCCATCTCCCAAAATTAGAATGTTCTCAGGAACTTTATTCTCAAATTTCAAATTCCAATCAGGGTGCAGATCAATATTATTTTTCATATAGTGATTAAGCATCTCGCCAATCTGAAGTTCTTCAGGGGCTTGAAGGTTAAGACTATCTTCTATACTGGTCGCTTCTGAAAGTGATGCAATAATCTGTTTTAACTGCGCCACAGCATGCTGTGCATAGTCCAGTTGCGTGTGTTGAGTCTCTTTCTCGAGCAGACTTAAAGACATTGTTAGGCGGTTTAAGGGGTTATGTAATTCATGACGTAATGTTTTTGGCAGTTGTTTTAGGTAACGTTCATAAGCACCTAACTGTTTGAGCATTTCATGGATATGGTGCCTTAAGTCGGAGAGTTCATCTTGATAAAACCGATTGGTTTTGTCAGGAAAAATCAACTCCGTTAAACGCCCTTGAGCATTGAATGTCTTTTTAACATCGTTATCTAAGCGCATGATTCTATTAGATAATGATGCTGTATGTATGATTGCACCAATAATGACTACGAGGAAAATAGCGGCCCCAATTCCAATCAGTCGATAAAAATGATTCAGGCTTTTACTGAAAAGAGTTTCCATACGTTGTTCAAGTATCAATGCGCCAATAATTTTCTCTTTAACGACTAAGGGGGTCGCAGACATAAGTGAAACCGGCTGCTGGCTTTTATCCATTCGATATTGCTGAATGGTTGAGCCTTTGAGTGATTGGTTGATGAGGTTGCGTTCCGGCATTTCACTTTGAGGGTAGGGGTAAGGTAGAGAGTAGGGCAGAAAAGTGGCGAGAGTTTTAATAAGGCTTTTACCGCCAGCCGTAAACAGATCCGTTTTTTCCTGGCTGCTTTCTTGGGGAAGGTGACCCACGACATAGGTAGTTTGGCCTCGTTCGTTGACCACCCAAAGTACAGAGTTAGCTAAATTTAAGTGAGAAAGTCGAGTAGGCGTCCCTGATTGAATTTGTAATGCCCATAAGTCCGTTCGATTTTCTAAAATAAGCGCCAGATTTTCAACGGTTTGCTGTTGAACAATCGCCTGGTTATTAAGCATTATACGATGTAAATCAATCGCAAATTTATAGGCTAAAAAGGGCAGAATCGTTAAAAGTAGTAACAAGACAAAAAATCTTGTTCGAATGGAAAGCCTTAGGCCGATAAGCTTAATGTTGAGTGACAAAAGTTAACATCTCCCGAGGTGAATGATCTGACGACTTTTGAGTGTCATAGTGTGATTAAAAGTGTTTTAATAAATCGATTTAAATACGCTATTAGAAAAATGTTAAGCATCTTTCTGCCAGCTATAACCACGACCATACTCGTTATGAATTGAATTAAAATCAGGCGTAATCTTTTTGAAAGCATTTCGAATACGACAAATATGCGTGTTAATGGTATTACGCTCAACCACGCCCTGAGTAGACGCTTGCAAAGCATCATACGAAACAACACTAGATTCGGCAGCGACGGCAAACTGCTTGAGCATTTCAAATTCAGTAGCCGTCAAATCTAATGGTTTTTCAAACCAATAAGCTTTGAATTGATCCTGAACCAGTACTAAATTAGGGATTTTTGAGGCTTCCTCATCTGCATTGCTCGTGGTGGTATTACCGGTAATTCGTAATAGATTTTTAACTTTAACAATCAGCATATTTAAACTAATAGGTTTTGGTAGGTAATCAATCGCGCCGAGAGCATGGCCAGTATAGATATCGAATTCGGACTGTCTTTCAGAGAGAAAAATTATCGGAATAGGTTGATTGTAGCCGAGTAGGTGTTTGGCTAAATCAAATCCGCCATCGACCTCAGATCCAAGAATAATATCTGAAATCACTAAATTGGGTAGGCCTGCAGCAAAGCTCTCTTCTGCACTTTGGCGATTATCAAAAGAATCGACCATAAACCCCTGTTGTTCCAGTGCCGTGACTAGGTTTTCTAATTGAATTGGATCGTCTTCAATAACCGCGATTCGATAATCTGTATTTTGCATAAAACTCCACTTTCAGTAACGAGATAAAATTCATCAGTTATTAACTAATGAGCTGAAAATCTAATACTTGCATATTCATAATAAGACCAGCGTCCTGTATCGGTAATACAATGGCATCTTCATCAGAATCATTATGGTGAGAATGCCACCAGCCGGGTGGCGTTATGAAAGTTGAACCCGGTGTCCACATCGCTTTAACTGGATTGATGATATCACCGTTTTCATCTACCTCTTTACCAATCATGGTGTAAGTATCTGGGCCTGCTGAGACGCAGAAATCCAATGCAATTGAATTATGGCGATGGGCTTTTTGGACAACGCCAGCAGGCAATACATTATAAAGCGCCCATAAAGTATGGGTTAATGTCAGGGTCTGAGGGAAGTTTGGATGTGCCAACAAGAAACCAGTACGATTTTTGCCCGCGGCAACTTCACGAATAGAGTTTAATTCCTGTGTTAAGCGTTCATGGGTATATAAAACCGGCTCAAACCGTTGAATGGTCGGCTCAACCCCTAAATATTTTAAAAGAGGTGCATCATGCACCCAGTAGATAGCGACATCTGAGCTAGCTGAATGTAATGCATCTGGAATGGCTGGCAGGGTGAATAAATCCCCCTGTTTCCACTCAATAGTTCCATTTTCCATCTGTGTACGACCATGGCCGCGAATGATGTAAAACATTTGCGAAGTCGCGGAAACATCCGTTTTTAGGGTCTCACCTTCACTGATGTGTAGGTAATTAGCCATTAAGTTAGGCGAGGTTGCAGGATAAGTTGTTTCTAAGGTTGTAGACAGATCAAAAGGAATAATGCGAGTATCACCACCTTCATGCAAGCTACTTGGGTAGTCAACGACATCAATTTTAGGCATGGATGGGTTAACAGCCGACATGTATTCTTTTACTTGTGCCTGATGTTCCCATTGTTGCTGAGCAGCAACTTGTCTTTGTTCAACATTTGTTCGATTCATATCCACTAACCTTGACTAAAGTTTTTATTAAGTAATCTGGTTATTATAAGAGTAATGTGCAAGGCAAGCAATTCTACATCTTGAATTGGTTACGTTTCTTACGCTCGCTGGAAGAGGGGATATTTAGTGCCTCACGGTACTTAGCAATGGTTCTACGAGCAACAGAAATCTCTTTTTCTTCTAAAAGCGCCATAAGTTTATTATCACTTAAGGGCTTCTTGGCATCTTCTTGATCTATGAGGCCTTTAATATGTGCTTTGATTGCCGTTGCTGATTGATCTGCACTGCCATATTGGCTGACACCGGTCGAAAAAAAGTACTTTAACTCATAAGTACCACGCGGAGTTTGCATGTATTTTTGACTGGTTGCTCTAGAAATTGTGGATTCATGTAGCTCTAGGTTTTCAGCCACTTCACGTAAGACAAGAGGTTGCATAGCTTGTTCACCTTCTTCAAAGAAAAGATGCTGCTTTTCAACGATGAATCTACCGACACGAAGAAGGGTTTCACCTCGACTATGAATACTTTTAATTAAGCCTTTAGCCTCAATTAACTGTTCTTTAATTTTCTTAGACTGCTCGCTGTTGTCTAACGTATTGGCTAAATTAATATAAGTAGAATTCACCGCAAGGCGAGGAAAGGCATTCGCATTCAACTCAACCAGCCAGCCTTGTTTAGAGCGCCTAATGCGTAAGTCAGGAATGATGATTTCGGATTGTATTGACGAAAAGTCTCGACCAGGGCGTGGATTTAAGGATTGGATTAATCTAAACAGTTGGCAAAGTTGTTCATCGTCTAGGCCGTAAAGTTTTTTAATACGTTTGTTATCATGAAAAGAGAGCCAGTCAAAATTATCTGCAATCAACTGAGCGGCCGTCACCACAAAAGGGTTGTTTGGCATAGTTGCCAACTGTAATAAAAGGGATTCTTGAACACTTCTAGCGCCGACGCCGGTCGGCTCAAATTGCTGAATAATCGTTAGTACAGACGTTAACTCTTCCAGGTTATGGCCAACCTCTTCATTAAGATTGATTTCCTCAAGCAGTTCATTCAGGTCAGTTAATAAATAGCCTTCATCATTAATGTCATCAATTAAATAGGAAGCTAAGACCTCTTGAACTTCATCCCAAGGGTAGATGTCTGACTGCCAATGTAGATGGTCATGCAATGTTTTTTCCGAAGCGGTATAGGTTTCAGCGCCAATGTAGTCTTCTGCTGATTTGGAGCTTGAACTCGTTGTATGGTCGGAATAAACCTCATCCCAGTTACAATCGATATCAAGTTCACCAGAGATGCTGTCAGCTTCATTTATATCAAGGGGCTTTTCTTCAGTAGACTTGGTCTCCGTCTCCTTAGCATTCTCCTGTGCCTCGGAGGTTTGCTCATCATCTTGAGTGAGTTCTTCATCCACTTCAAGCATAAAGTTTATTTCAAGAGTTGCTTCAATGGTTTGTTGAACCTCTAAAGCGGAATATTGCAAAATTTTAATCGACTGCTGTAATTGCGGCGTCAATTTAAGTTGCTGACCAATATTTAACTGTAAACCGGGCATTAGTGCCATACTAAAAACGACTCCTGATAAGGGTAATTTTGTTTAAACGGAAATTTGGATTCGTAAAACAAATTATTATAGATATAATAATCTAAAAAGATAAGAAAGATAATCTAAAAGCACTTGAAAAGACGTATTTATTGCTCTAAGAGTCTTTATATTCAAGGCTTTTAAGTAAAGCCACTGGATTAAGTCCATTTTAGAAAATAATATTCAAAATTTAATAAAAGAGAGGGCTTTATGTCGATTAAAGAAGATGCACATGCAATGGTTGATCAATTACCGAACGATGCCCATTGGGATGATTTGGTTAGGTCGCTTTATCAAAACAAGAAAATTACTCTTGGCATGACTGATCTTGAAGTGGCGCAACCTGAATTAACAGATTCGGATATCAACTCTATTTTAGGGCGCATAGAATCATCCAGCTCTGAGCCAATAGATATGCGGAATACGCGAAATTATCAACCAGGAAATGCATCTACACTGGGAATGGTTGCAGGTGTGGTTGCTATTTTATTTAGCTTTGTATTTCTACCAGTCGCTTGGATAGCGGCGCCAGTGGCGTTAGTTTCAGGTGTTATTGGCTTAAAAAACAGAGAGGAAAAGGCATGGGTTCCAATCCTGCTGTCATTGGTCTCAGTCATTCCTATGGTGGTATTGTTCATAGGTGATTCAGGGCTGTAAGTTAATAAACCATGAAACCATGGATGACTCTTGATCCTGTTTAAAGACTCTTTTAAACTCCTGTGTAAGCTTAAAGGCCGAATTGACTGATTCGGCCTTTTTTATATCCGATTTTCGTCCTGATGAAATCGAGCTAGGAGCGGAGTTTAATTCTACAGTTTTGGCTGTCTCTTATATTCTATAGCTAAGGTTTGTAGTGAAAGTCGTTAAAGTACATTAAAAGAGAACTCTACGAGTAGAATCAAGATATTGATTTTCAAAGATAACTTAGATGTTTATCTATTAATATCACTCAAACTCCCCATAAAATAACCTCTAACATAAGTTCGTATAATATATATTATGTTAAATTGGTACTTGTATAGAATAAGACTCATATGCAACTATTGCCCCACTTTTTAAATATGAGACTTTAATTGAATCCTACAGAACTATGGAATGATTTTTTGTATAGTGAAATTAATATTGATCTGTTTGTAAAGAAACTGAGTGTTTATGCTCGTTGATGACTGTTTTGTAAAACAGAGAATATATTTGACCAGGCCTGGTCGTTATTTTAAATATCCCAGCTGAATGGAATTGCTATCAGAGTGATAGTTTTCGGTCCTTAACAGATTTTCAAAATATTTTCTGGTGGTCGTCCCATAATGGCTTTATCACCAATTCTAACAATCGGACGTTCAATCAACTGCGGATTGCTGACTAAAAGATCAAGCCACTCATCATCTGTCTTTTCATCGTTTGGATTTAATCCCAGTTCTTTGAATAAGGTTTCTTCACTACGAATGATATCACGTGGCTTCAAGTTCATCATTTGACACAATTCAGCCAGTATTTCTTTAGAAGGTGGTGTATCTAAATAACGTACCTCTTCAATTTCTAAGCCCTTTTCTTCGAGTATAGCCAAGCTATCTCTACTTTTAGAACATCTAGGGTTATGATAAATGCGCGCTTTAACCATCTACTTGCTCCGTTGAACTTGGCTTTTCAGCCTCTAGACGATTATTCAGCGCCGTCTCAACCGCTTCAATTCTCGACTTACAAAGTTGATAAGCTCTGGTTGCTTCATCAACCATTGGCACAAGTTCGTCAATATCAACTTCTGAAGTATCTGATAGTTTTTGTGCTATTTTCTGCAATTTTTGATAATTTTCTTTAAAGCTTTCGGATTTTTGGCTCATTACGGCGCCCTTTTTATACAATTTAGATTAATTTATTTACTGATTTTTTGCTGAATCTATCGGGCTAATAATGGCTGATTAAACGCCATAAATTCAACAATGAAATACCAAGTTATTCTTTTAGAATACCTGCCGTCTGGTCAATTTCTGCCAACACCTTACCATCGACGAATTCCAGTTGAATGGATTTGATTTTCAATGCCTGGCTCGCAGTCGTAACGGGTTTCCCCGTAACGGCATCCTTGGCAATATTAAAGCCACGATTCAACTGTGTTTTAGGGCCTGAGCTCAATACCAATGCAATCCATTGAGTAATCTGTTGATGCTTAGTTTCGAGCACCCTTCTAGACTCTTTTTCAGTCGTTTGTTGGTATATATCCAGGTTAGCCTTAACCACCTTTAGACTGTTTTTAAGTTGAAAATCAATGGTTTGTCTCAGTTCATTAATACTTACCAAAGCAGACTGAATGCGATTTTCACTCAATCGTTGAATCTGAAACTGGAGCGGCTCCATAGCTTGCTTCCAACGATAGATAGCCCCTTGACTGTTATGGGTAATTTCTTGATTTAACTGAGATAAATCCTGTTCTAAATATTGAACCATTAAACGGCTAGAGTGCTCGGTTTTTTGCCAATCTGATTTAGCTTGCTGGGCTTTTTGGAATATTTCATGACGGATAAATGCGATGACTTTACTCGGCGTATCAAAACGATGGTTAGATATTTCATCCAATATCGTTGAGTCACGCTCGTGCCCTATCCCCGTTAATACGGGAAGTTGAGCCATGCATAACTGCTTGGCTACAGAGTATAAATTCAGCATATTTAGATCAAGCTTTGCTCCACCTCCGCGAATAATGACCAGGGCATCAAACGGCTGACTATGATGCAAAGCGTGGATCGCTTCAATCGCTGCGAGCATTTCATTTTCAACCGAATCCCCCTGGAAAGCACTGTAGAAATATTTAAAATCACAAAGTCCTGCGGCTTGAAGATGATCAGCATCAGCCCTGAAATCGCCCAAACCTGCAGCCTTGGGCGGTGCAATGACCGCCACTCTAAAGAAGTCGCCTGGGAGCGTAAACTGTTTATTCTGTTGATAGATTCCATCGGTAATCAGCTGTTTTCGAATATTACTTAGGTTTAGCTCAAGCTCTCCAAGGGTATAGCTTGGATCAATATCCTGCACCACCATCGAAAAACCGTACTTTTCGTGAAAACTGATTTCAGTTAAGAGCAATACTTTTTGGCCGATGGTAAATGGGCTGCCTGTTTCAGTTTCAAAACGCTGTAACAATCTTTGCGCCTGGCTTTGCCAGATCATTGCACGGCAACGAGCAATGGATTGTCCTTGGGCATTATTTTCAGTCAACTCAAGATAGAGATGCCCACGGCTATTATTCAGATTGGCAATTTCAGCAACCACCCAAGTCGCACCGGGAAAACTTTGGCGCAGGGCTTGTTGAACTTTTCGTAACACAGTAGAAAGCAGAGCGCCCTTTTCACTCTTTTTGGGATTCACGTTATCTTGTGTATCTGTTGGCAGTGGTCTATTTTCACTATAAATATGGTGCTGTGTTTGTGTCAAGGTCTGCTGAAGATCGTGATTTAAAATCTGATTTGAACTGGGTGTACTTACGTTCATGAGCCATTTTTGAAAGGGTTCTGGTTGTTCAGAGAGCTCTTGCGGGATATACCATTTTTTACTCACACCATCCCAACGCGCTCCTAGCGCTTTAGCTTGGTCTTTTTCTCGAAATGGTACGTCTAAAAAAATCACTTTTGATCCTCCATCCTTTGGATTTCATCTGCGACTAAACGATAAGCTTGTTCCATTACCTCGATACCTGCTTCCGCTTTAAAAGCATGCTCAGAAAGATGGCGTCGCCAAATTCGGCCGCCTGGTAGTCCGTGAAACAGGCCTAGCATATGACGAGTGACATGGTTTAACTTACCGTCATTAGAGAGGTGGTTTTCTATATAGGGTTTCATTTTCTCTAAAACTTGCTCACGCGAAATAATAGCATGCTTACTGCCATAGAACTGTTGATCAACTTCCGCTAACAGATAAGGTTGCTCATAAGCTGAACGGCCCAACATTAGGCCATCAACAGCGGGTAAATCTTCATAACCCTGTAGGTGCGCCTGCCCTTGTTCAAGGGTTTTAATGCCGCCGTTAATAGCAATTGAAAGCTGAGGGAATTCGGCTTTAATTTGATGAACCCAAGCATAGTTCAAAGGAGGTACATCACGATTCTGTTTAGGAGAAAGTCCTTCTAGCCAAGCTTTACGAGCATGAATGATGACACCATCCACCCCTGCTTCCGCTAAGCTCTCGATAAACTGATGAAGGATATCGAACTCTTCCTGGTCATCAATACCGATACGAGTCTTTACCGTGACCGGTATGTCTACGACCGCTTTCATCGCCGCCACATTTTCAGCAACTAATTCAGGGTGCGCCATTAAACAGGCACCAATCATATTGTTTTGCACGCGATCACTTGGGCAACCGATATTCAAATTGATTTCAGAATAGCCCCATTCTTCTCCAAGCTTGGCGCAGGTGGCCATATCCTTAGCCCCACTACCGCCTAGCTGTAAGACAACAGGGATTTCAGATTGATCATGCCCTAAAAAGCGTTCTAAATTATTACCATAAATAATAGCACCGGTCGTGACCATTTCAGTGTAGAGCCAAGCATTCTGACTGAGCTGACGGTGAAAGTAGCGGCAATGACGATTCGTCCAATCCATCATGGGCGCAACGCTAAACTGGTTGGCGCTGTTTAAGTGGTTGTCATTACTGGCTTTACTATAAGGCTCAAGAGTTTTTGGTAGTTTTATCATTTGTTTAGTTTTATCTTGTTTTTAGTTATTTTCGGCTATTTTAAGCCATTTAGGTCTTTTTTGTCACTTGGTTCCAATATTGGGGCATGTCAATAAATCACCAGTGGTTTTTATAGGTTTGTAACTTGATTATTTGATGTGCATTCAGTAATGCATTGCCCTTTACTATTTTGTCACTATGCACTACCATTTTGTAACATAAACCTGTCACTTGTGCGTCACACTGTCAATAGTCACTTGTCACATTTAATAACTAAAGGGTGTCACACTGGTTGTCACAAAGTATGTCACATTAAAGATCAGGCAAAATGTCACTTAGAATGGTTGTGACAAACTCAAAGGAAGTGTTATGGCTACAATAGTCGAAAGAAAAAATCTAGATGGCTCGCCCTCATACATGGCCAAGATAAGAATAAGCAAGAAAGGCGTATTAACCCATTCCGAAAGTAAAACCTTTTCCAAAGAAAGTGATGCGAAGGTATGGGCCATTGAGCGCGAAAAAGAAATCAAAGAAGAGCAAGCAGTTACCACTCCCGATGTAGCTGTTAATAGCAAAGAAGCTAGATCAAATGACTGCACAGCAAGCTACTACAAACTTCCTGGCGGATCAACTGAGCTACAACACCTTATTAGCCACCGTAATATGAATAGCCAAATTGGGGAGGTGTTCCGTTCTTGCTATCGTTACAGTCAGTTATCACAGGGTGATATGTTGAAAGAGGCGAAGAAGATCAAATTCTACGCACAAGCGGAGATTGAGCGTCTGGAGAAGTTGATATAATATACCTTAAAGGTTAACTTAATCATCTTGGCACCTTTCAAGCCGCATAATTATGCGATGGTAGCCATTACCAGTAAAGCTCATAGCAGGAAATTTAGATGAATGGCCAAATTAAAATAGCCCATCAAAAAACCATAAATAATATCGTCACTCTAAATATGAACACTAAAGCACTATGAATCTAGCACGGGAACTATTTTTACGCATCTTTAAAGACGAGCGTTTAACATCGGAGCAACTGCCCCGATGCGAACTCGCCTGCGCGATTGCTATCGAAGCACAAAGCTTACCTGAAGTTACCGTAGTTCGCAGTGCAGACGTGGCACAAATTCTGGCAAAGATAAATATTGATGTAGAGACTTTAATCGCAACCTTACTTAGTGATGGGAATCTGCAAAGTATTTATACCGATGAGATGATTGAAAAGCGTTTTGGTCAAGCTACAGCCGACTTGGTCTCTGGTATCCGTAAACTTAACCAGTTTAAAGAATTTGATATTGTAAGACAATCAGACGACGTTCAAAATGAACGACTACGTCAAATGTTACTTGCGATGACTTCTGATATTCGTATTATGATTGTCAAGCTCGCTTATCGCGTTGCACGTTTACGCCATTTGAAATTTGAAGATGAGCAAGTACGCCATCAAATTGCCGCTGAAACTCAGCTGATCTTTTCTCCGCTTGCCAATCGTTTAGGAATAGCCCAGTTAAAGTGGGAGCTAGAAGACCTTTCATTTCGATTTTTGCACCCAAAAGCCTATAAAGAGATTGCCTCTCAACTGAAAATGAAGCGCAATGAACGCGAAATTTATATTGAAAAAGTGATAGATACTTTGAGCAAATTACTCAAAGAGCATGGCATTAAGGCAGAAATTTCAGGAAGACCCAAACATATCTATAGCATTTGGAAGAAAATGCAGCGTAAAGACCTTCCTATTGAAGCACTTTATGACTTAAGAGCCGTACGGATTTACGTTGATTCAATTAAGGATTGTTATGAGGTGCTCGGTTCAGTCCACAGTCAGTGGAGTTACGTCAAAAAAGAGTTTGATGACTATATTGCTTCCCCAAAAGATAATGGTTACCAATCAATCCACACCGTCATTATTGGTCCTGAAGGTAAGACGATTGAGATTCAAGTTAGAACGCCAGAAATGCATTATAACTCTGAGTATGGTGTTGCTGCGCATTGGCGCTATAAAGAAGGTGGTAAAAGTTTTGATGAAAAATTAGAACGCAGTATTTCAAATATACGACAAATGCTTGGAAATACGGATGATCCGGAAATATTCAAAGAGATCAGTACCGAACTTCAAAGTCAGCATGTTTTTGTTATGACCCCTTCCAATGACATTATTACGTTAAACCAAGGGGCAACTCCACTTGATTTTGCCTATAGCATTCACACAGAATTAGGGCATCGTTGCCGTGGAACCAAAATAAACGGGCGTATCAAAACCTTAAGCACCGCTTTAAAGACCGGTGACAGAGTTGAAGTATTAACCATTAAAAATGGACACCCTAGCCGTAATTGGTTGAATCCAAACTTAGGTTACCTGACAAGTAGTAGTGCTCGCACTAAAGTGAGAAATTGGTTTAATAAGCAAAATCGTGCTGAAAATATTATTGCAGGAGAGCTGGTTTTTAATAGAGAAATCAAGCGCCTACACGCCCACTCTATTAAAATACCTGATGTTATTAAGCGCTTTAAATATGAAGACAGTGAACAGTTCTATGAGGATATTGGTAAGGGTCGGTTAAATGAACGCCAAATTTCCAATGCGTTACAACGCTTTCTCAAGCCTAAGCAACAATCGCATGGCGGTCAGAAGTCCTTTGGGTTCAATGCTAGCGATGAAATTAGTGCTACTAATGAGAATGTCGCGTATGTTGTCGGTGCAGTGCATCTAAAAACAAATTTAGCGCCTTGTTGTGAACCGCAGTATGGAAATGATGTTGTCGGTTATGTCACTAGAGGCCGTGGTATCACCATTCATAAAAGTGATTGTGCAAATATTCTCAATATGTCGCACGACGAGTTACAGCGCCTGATTGAGGTTTCGTGGAGCAAGGAAATTGCCGAATCCCCTACTTATCAAGCCGATTTACATATTGTTGCTTTTGATAGAAAAGGATTGTTACGTGATGTTATGGCGACCTTAACTGAGTTAGATATTAACCTGATCTCTTCGCAAACCAAAACGGACAGTGAAGCGCGCTCAGTGGAAATGGACTTAACATTAGAACTCGACTTAAAGATAAAGTTAGGCGACTTGCTTGATCAGTTAGAAATGATTCAAAACGTTGAATCGGTTTCTCTTCAAACAGAATAGACTGACGTCTCAACCCTTCTTTAAGCTCTCTACAATGATCTTAGAAATCCTAAAACACCTTATAAGCCATTCGACCAGGCCTGGTTAAATGGCATTTCCATTTGTTGCAGGCATAAAAAAACCCGCAATAAGAGAACTTATTGCGGGTTTCAGAATGTGGCGTCCCGTAGGGGAGTCGAACCCCTGTTACCGCCGTGAAAGGGCGGTGTCCTAGGCCTCTAGACGAACGGGACATTTTATTAGCACTTTCTTGGTCTTTTTTATTTCTATTTCTGCATTGGTGCTCGGTCACATGTTTACTTATGCGCCCTACTACTGCCTTGAACTAGAAAAAATCAGACTAAGTTAGTTGCTAAAATCCAGCTTATCTCTAAGCTGTTTTTTAGCTTGCTGATGTGTAAAACTAGTTGAATAAACAACTGGTTTTACGGTGTTTGTATCTCAACAAACAGTCGGTTGAAAGTCAACGCACGGCCTAGTGTACTCTTTTCAACCCACTTAAATATGGAGCGGGAAACGAGGATCGAACTCGCGACCCCAACCTTGGCAAGGTTGTGCTCTACCGCTGAGCTATTCCCGCAAATTGTGGCGTCCCGTAGGGGAGTCGAACCCCTGTTACCGCCGTGAAAGGGCGGTGTCCTAGGCCACTAGACGAACAGGACACACATAATGTGATTTTAAAT
>Ga0314774_1000234_pt1 | contig 49698 bp, 50 predicted proteins | sample MetaGCBIA2018_FD_204515 | JGI IMG/M metagenome (GOLD analysis project Ga0314774, IMG submission 204515) | Cryopeg brine microbial communities from Beaufort Sea near Barrow, Alaska, United States - CBIA 2018 | ecosystem: Environmental > Aquatic > Marine > Coastal | place: USA: Alaska | collected... | reverse complement strand
CAGGAAAAGCAAGAAAGCTCAATTATATGAGTCAATTGAGTGTTGATACGGCTCATCACGTTATTACAGACATTAGAGCCTATCACGCAGATAAAAAGGACAGTCAGTATTTAGAGGATATTACAACACGATTAAAAAAGCGATTACACAAACAAGGACTTCTTTGGAGAAACTGTGTGGCCGACACAGGGTACAGCAGTGGAGAGAACTATGCCTTTTTAGAAGCTGAAGGCTTACAAAGCTATATTCCACCTCACGGAACTTATAAAGGCGGTCCAGAAGGTTTTATCTATAACGAACAAGAAGATTGCTGGATATGTCCACAAGATAAAACCATTCCATTTACCAAAGTGTTTTATGAAGGAGAAAACAATAACAAAAAGAAAGAATACAGGGCATCCAAACAAGTATGCATTGATTGTCCCATACGGAGCACTTGTTTAAAAAAGAGTCAGGAAAAACGTATTACCATTACATATTACAAAGAAGAATATGAGCGTAACATTACCCGAGTAAACAGCAAAAAAGGCAGGTATATGAAGTCCAAACGGCAAAGTACGGTTGAACCTGTATTTGGAACTCTCACTCAGTTTATGGGACTTCGGAAAATCAATACCATTGGCATACAACAAGCAAACAAGGTAATGCACCTTTCCGCCATGGCTTACAATATTAAGAAGTACTTGAAATTCATCTCAAAAACTGTAAAAAGCGATGCAAAAACATTGCGTTGTTTATTGTCGAATCTAAAATCCCTTTTTAGGCTTGAAATAAGGGTATTAGCAACCTTCTAATTTTGATATAATAATAGTTCTACTAAATACAAAAGCTCCTGAAAAAGGAGCTTTTTGATGTGTTATTTAAGTTTTTATTGGCTTGTGCAACGATTACCGTTGTTGGCATAAGTTTTTATTGTTCCGATTTCATTTGTATTTTATTGATCAAAAATTGCGGTTATTCTTATCCTAAGAATTTATTATAAATCATAATCAATAAACTCGCAGCTACATATATTGTTAGTATTAAATTTCGGGTTTTTAGTTTTTTGTTTTCTTTTTTAAGTTTCTCAAGCTCATTTTTTGTTTCCATAATGTTTAATTAGTAGTGGTTAGTTTTTATGTTTGCCAACTTGTTATATCCTAACAACTATTACGGTTTATCCATAATAGTTTTGGGATAAACTATTGTATAATGTGTTTATTAAAATTAAAATGATTGTTTTCGCAATTTTTAAACAATTTATTTTCTATAAATGTAAGCAATTATTTTATTAAAAAAACCATTCCAGCTTGATGAAATGGTTTTGTAAAAAATTGCTAAAAAAGATTGCAGAGACTGGCTCTACATTTCACATATAATATATTTTATGTAATTAACTTTATAATTTAATGTTTTTTAACGTTGCTTTGGCGTTGCAACGCCAGAGCAACGCCGTTGAATTGACGTTGCTTTTTAGACTGGTTGAATGTATATAAGGGGTTTTGGGTTGATATACTATAATGTTGACGTTGCAACAACGTTGCTTTCACGTTGCAACACCGTTGATTATTTTTATCGAGCTAATGATGTTACTACCTTTCAATCTTTGTGATTAATTATTTCCACCCTACAGGAAGTCAAAAGATTAGTGTATTTTTCTGTTAAATACTCTTTTAAATAAATGGAATACTCTTTTTCATTTATATTATTTGTTGAAATGTAAGTATATATCAGTTGTGTTTTTTCGGATTCAATTAATTGATGTGAGTGCACTGGGTACTTCCTAGTAATTTCAATTGGTATATCTATAGGATGTTTTTTTCTTGTATGAACTTTAAATTCTATTGTATTCATTGTTTTATTTTTTGTGGTTTTATTGAAATGTTTTGTTCTAAATAAGTGTGTTAGTTATTAGCGGTGTATACGCATCCTAATTAACTATCATACTCAAACAGCAAGTTTAAACGGTTGTTGCTGGTTTTCTTTATAAATCATTTTTTGTTCTTCATAATATGTTTTCCAATCTCTAATAGCGTTATCACCAAGAGTGATACTATAAGTACCTAAAGTATGTTTTAAGAACCTTGAAAAATCATTACTGGAAAGTTCTTTTCTATCTTTAAAAACTTCAATTAAAATATTTGAATGCACCTTTCTTTCATAATCAAATGGGGACTTTTTCTTTAAATGATTTGATGAATTAGAAGTAGCGTAGTCAACAAAATATGGGATGCCATATTCATTTATAGAAAAGCTGATAGGCGCTATGTCAATTCCTCTACTATGTGTTGGTTCAACCTTTGAAATTTCTCCATCTTTTTCTATAGCTAATACCGTTTCAGCTTTTTGAAGAATTAGACTACCTAAATGACCTTTCGCATTGTTATCTCCTTTGTTTTGGTGGACAACAGTTATAATATGTATATTTCTTTCTGCCGTCCATTTCATAAATTTACTTATAACTTTTATTGCTTCATCTTCATTGTTATACCCAATTATTAAATCTGCAATTCCATCTATTACCACCAGTTTTAAATTTTCAGTATTATAAATAGCTTCTTCAATAAGTTCAATTCTTATTTTGGAATCAAATGGTCTTAAGCAATAACATTTATAATTTGTAATATTATCTTCTATATCTAATAAGTCAATAACTCTTTTTGCCACTAATTGAGTATGATATTTACTTTGTTCAGTGTCAAAATGTAATACGTTTGTATTTGGAATTTCTGATTTAAATCTGGAAAAAATATTATTATTATCTAATGCAGAAGCTATTAATAATGATAAAAAAAATGTTTTTCTGCTTTTAGATTTTCCTGTAATACAAGAGAAATTTCCCAATGTGCCGTAAGAAACACCGTCTATACTTAAAATAGAGGGAGGGGTTGTCATCTTATTATAAGGGTCAATTTCTGCACTTTTTAAAAGCTCCCTCTTTTTATTACTCTCCATTTACAATAGGTTTGAGGATTTTATTATCAATTAAGCCTTCAAGTCGGAGTTTAACGGTGAAAATTTTAATGGTTTTATCTCTTCTTAATAAATCATCTATTTGATTTTGAATACTCTGGTATGGGAAACGAGGGTCTTTAATAGCGATTGCTTTTATGTGTTTAAGTTTTCTAATGAAAAGATCATATTCTCTAATTTGATTAAAATCAATTAAAAAAGGCTGGCTTCCAAGAATGTCTTTTTCTAAACTATCAATTTGTTGAATTAAATTCTTTTTCATAACTCGTTATTTATTTGAGTTAAACTTTGTTCAACTTGTTTGCGGTCAAATCGTATTCTATTCCCAATTCTATAGGGATTTAAAATAAATTTGCGGGACCAATCGTCGACGGTCACGGTAGAAATTGATAAGATGCTTGCTACTTCTTTTTTATTTAGCCATTGAGTGGGTTCTTTTGGCTGAAAGTTTTTCTCAAATTCATTGAGTTTTTTTTCTACTCCTTGTAGAATGTTGTGAATTAATTCATCTTTAGAAGTGTGATGAACTTGTGTTACATTTTCGTTTGTCATAATTTTTGTTTTGACAAACTTATTGTGGTTTATGCTTTTTAGAACTATTGAGGTAACCCTAGCGCTTACCCTAGGTGTTGTGAAGAGTGTCTTTTATTAAGTTTTTTATAAAAATTTGGTCTTCTTTGAACTTGATACTGGTCTCAGAACCCTTTTTCTCCAAAAGAGTTAATCCTTTGAGTGTATTACTGTAATTCGATTTGAGTAATCGAGATATAAGCCTAGCTTTTTTTGTTCTATCTATATAATTCCATTCCTCAGGCTTCATATTTAAAATATCATCTAGCAATAACAATGATTGGTTTAAAGTTAGTGCTGATACATTTTTTATACTTTGTGAATTATCTAAATTTATTTTCTGCTCGTTCTGGCAATCTCGTAAAAAACGTATCACCTTATTAATCGATTCAAGTTCACTCCAGTCTTTAAATATATCATGTTCAAAAAAATTCATATCACATCCTTCAGTCAAAAAATCAATCTTTACTTCTTTGTCAAGAGAAATTAAAGTTTTTATGAATGAATAAAACTCTTCGCTATCTGTATTTAGGTTATTAAAAAATACAAAATATGATTTTATAATTTCAATACAATTAAAATCATTAGAATATTCATTATAAGAATTTATTATTATCTCTTTCTTTGCTTCATTATCTATAGCGGTAAGTAATTGTAGTTTTATATTGTCAATAATACTTTGACTAAATTCTTTATTATCTTTTACTAATAAAAATGCTTGAAATATTTCTTCTACTAATTCAGGGTTTGTATGTGTGAAAAAATCCCATTGTACTTTTGTATGTTCATGTAAATATTTTTCTAAATAGAGTTTTTCCTTAATGCTTTCATCGGAATTTGAATTTTTTAATTCCAATATATAGTCCTCAATATGTTGTTTTTCACTAATACCATTTTCGTCTATTAGGTCTTCAAGTTTTGGAAGCATATTTTCAACATTTTGCCTTGATTTAATATCTCCCTTGCATTTTACGTTTTCATAAAATGTAATATTTATATATTCTGGAATTTTCGCAAGTTTATTTATTTCATTTTTAACATTAAAGTCAGTAATTTCATCATCACTTAATTTATCATAATCTTCTTTGGTGATTAATTTTGCAAATGATTTTAATGGTTTGGTTTCGCTCATTTTTTTAATTAAAAAATATCTTTTAATAAATTATATTTAATGATAAAAATACTAAAATTAATAGGATTAACTATTGTTTCAAATTGTTGTTTTATTTAAATTTTAGCAATATTTAAATTGGCTTTTGGATTGAAAAATGAATTTTCAGATATTTTAATGGCTCTTTCATCAGCAGTTATTCGGATGTAATTTAAAAAGATTCGTTCTGAGCTGTGGCCACTGATGGCCATAATATCAAGTGTAGGCATTCCTGCTATGTAAGCATTTGTGCAGAAAGATCTACGTGAGGTATGATTTTTAATTAATTTATATTTTTTATTTATTTCAGTTATTTCTTTACCGCCTTTGATATATTTAGTTGTTATAATTTCATTTATTTTTGCCTTTCTACCAATATTTGTTAGTTCATCATTTATGTCTTGACTTTTCATTTTTTTAGGAGGATTTCCATTGTGTTTTTTAAGTACTTTTTCGACTTCGGGATGTAATGGGATTGGGAGGTATTTCCCCGTTTTTTCTACAATAACTTGAAAAAAGCGTTTACCCTTATAGGTTTTAATATTTTCTTTGGAAAGCCCATTAAAGTCTGAAACTCTCAAACCTGTAAATGCGCCAATAATAAATAAATCTCTAGCATTATCCATTTTGGGGTTATTGCTTAAATCAAGTTTAACGATTTTTTCTAGCTCAGAAAGATTTAGATAAATATGATGAGATTCAGCTGTAGGTTTTACAAACCGTTTATTTTTGAAAGCAAGGTTTGTATTAAAGCCTTGTTCGGTTGCAGCGTTCATGAAGACTTTTAATATTTTGATGTATTTTCCAACTGTGTTTGTTGAGAAGTCTAAGTTTTCTAGATAGCTTTTAAAGGCATAATAAAAATTTAAATTAATTGAATCAAAAGTTATTTCATAATTGTGTTTTTTTTCAAAGTCTTTAAGAAAGTTCACTAGTCTATCATAATCATTTAGTGTCCTATATGATAGTTTTTTTCCAGTTGTATCATTTACCCTAACTTTGGCTTGTTTAATAAATTCATCAGTAAATGAATAAAGTGTAACAACTTCTTCAACTTCCTCCTCAATTTTACCAAAGTAAATATCTACATCTTTTTTCAAAAGGGCTTTTATCTCTGAAATGTTTGTTGTTTCATATTCAGCAATTTTATCATCAACAAATGATTTAAATTTTGAAAGTTTCTTATTTAATTTGTCTTTGGTTTTTGAAAGTACAGTTACATTTCTAATTCTTTGGTTTCCTTGATCCCAATATTGTGGGACGATTAAAATTTTTGTAGAGCCTCTTAATCTGTCATTGCCAGAAATATGAATATCAAAATTTATTGAAACGTTTTTTGTGGAAGTAGTATTCCGTAAACGATATTTAACAGAAGCCATATTTGAATAAGGTATTTTAATTCAAACAAATATAACAATTAAAAAACTTGTGACGGTATTTGTGACGGTATTTTTGCAAACTAACTTTGCGTAACCAGGATTAACCTTGTTTAAAACCCTTTATACATAAGGGTTTGAGCTCTAAATTAATAGTTAAGGATATTGTCTAATTATGTATAAAAGACGTCCAAGTGGGACCACTTTTTAAAACTATAAAGCCTTGTAAATCTTAGATTTGCGAGGCTTTTTTAATTCTAAGGATTAACTGATTTCTTTTTGGCTTTTTATTTGACAACATCAAAATACCGCATTGTGATTTTTGTGATATCATTATTAAACTACTTGTTTTTGAGCAATTAAAGAACTATAAAATGAGGTGTGCTATCAATTATTGTACGAAAAAGCACAAAGACTAGAAGTGCCCTACGCTTTATACATCATTTCGTTTCTTACAAATAAAAAGAAACCGGATTATTCCCTACTTGGGTAATTCGCAAATTTACATGGTACATTTCGTGAATTTATTAATACCTGTGTGGTCTTAATTTTGTGTGTTTATACTTTTTAATGATATAAAGCAACTTTTTTTGATTTTTATACTAAACTATTTAAAAATTACATGTACTCTTATTATTATAAATTCAAAAAGAAGACCTAAATTTGCTGAAAATATATTAAAAAGGTATTTAAAATAAAAAAAATAATAGTCAATTTACAAATATAACAAAATATAGTAATATGTTAAAATCAATGATTAGATTGCGAATGGGCTCACACGATGCTCATTATGGAGGAAACCTTGTTGATGGAGCAAAAATGCTTCAGTTATTTGGTGATGTGGCCACAGAACTTCTTATTTTAAGAGATGGTGACGAAGGTTTGTTTAAAGCATATGACATGGTAGAGTTTATGGCACCTGTTTATGCGGGTGACTTTATTGAAGCCGTTGGTGAAATAATTGAAGAAGGAAACTCTAGCAGAAGAATGAAATTTGAAGCCCGTAAGGTGATAGTGCCTCGTCCTGATATTTCAGATTCAGCCTGTGATTTTCTTGAAGAACCTATCATTGTTTGTCGAGCAACAGGAACCTGTGTGACACCAAAGGCAAGTCAGCGTAAATAAATTATTCTATGGAAAAATTAATTATCACAGCCGCAATTTCGGGTGCGGAAGTTACAAAGGAACACAATCCTGCAGTGCCTTATACCATTGAAGAATGTGTTCGTGAAGCCAGTTTGGCTTATCGGGCAGGTGCAAGTATTATTCATTTGCACGTTCGTAAAGATGATGGAACGCCTACACAAAATAAAAACCGTTTTAAAGAAGTGATGGATGCCATTAGGATCAAATGTCCCGATGCAATTATTCAACCTTCAACGGGTGGTGCCGTTGGGATGACCAATGACGAAAGGTTACAGCCAACGGAGCTAAGTCCGGAAATGGCAACTTTAGATTGCGGCACCTTAAACTTTGGAGGTGACGAGATATTTGAAAACACTGAAAACACCATCAAATATTTTGGAGAGCGAATGATTGAAAAAAACATAAAACCAGAACTGGAGGTTTTTGACAAATCTATGATTGATATGGCCTTGCGTCTTCACAAAAAGGGATTTATAAAATCCCCAATGCATTTTGATTTTGTAATGGGTGTTAACGGAGGTATTTCGGGAACCTTAAGAGACTTTGTTTTCTTGCGTAACAGCATCCCTGCTGATGCAACATATACGGTTGCAGGTATTGGAAGATTTGAATTTCCATTGGCTGCTGCCGCAATTATTGATGGTGGTCATGTGAGGGTTGGTTTGGAAGATAATTTATACATCGCTAAAGGTGTTTTAACCAAATCAAACGGAGAATTGGTTGAGAAGGTGGTAAGATTGGCTAAGGAACTTGGCCGTGAAATAGCAAGTCCGGCTGAAGCAAGAGAAATTTTAGGATTAAAGAAACAGTAAAAAGAACTGTTTTTGTTTTATAGAAATTATATGATAAACAAAGGAAATAAATACGGTACGCACAGGGTAATAGAACCTCAGGGAGTTTTACCGCAACCTGCAACGAAAGTTGATAATAATGTTACTGAAATTTACGACAACGAAATTTTAGTGGATGTTGATATTCTAAATATCGATTCAGCCAGTTTTACCCAAATTAAAGAACAGGCAGGTGGAGATATCGAGAAAATAAAAGAAATTATTTTAGAGATCGTTGCTACGCAAGGCAAAATGAAAAATCCTGTTACCGGATCTGGTGGAATGTTCATTGGAACTGTTTTACAAATAGGGGGAGCTTTGGAAGGCAAAAGAGATTTAAAAGTAGGCGATAAGATTGCAAGCCTTGTTTCTTTATCATTAACGCCTCTTAAAATTGAAGAGATTATAGAGGTTAAAGAAAATATCGATCAGGTTATTGTGAAAGCAAAAGCCATTTTGTTTGAAACGGGCTTATACTCAAAATTACCAACCGATATGCCCGATTCATTGGCGCTTGCAGTTCTTGACGTATGTGGCGCTCCTGCACAAACAGCCCGTTTGGTAAAATCTGGAGATACTGTTGTAATTATTGGTGCCAGTGGAAAATCTGGTATTCTTTGTTGTTACGAAGCAAAAAGAAGAGCCGGTGTTAATGGGAAAGTAATTGGTGTTGATTATAGTGACAAAGGTTTAGAAGCTTTAAGAAAATTAAATATCTGCGACGAAATAATTAAGCTGGATGCAACAAATGCTCTTAGCTGTTACGATGCCATTTCAAAAGTAACCAATGATGAACTTGCAGATGTTGTGATTAACAATGTAAACATTCAAAATACAGAAATGGGTTCTATCTTAATGTGTAAAGATAGAGGCATTGTCTACTTCTTTAGTATGGCGACTTCATTTACAAAAGCTGCTTTAGGAGCTGAAGGTGTTGGTAAAGATATTGATATGGTTGTTGGCAATGGGTACGCAAAAGATCACGCTGAAATAACATTGAATATATTAAGAGAACATAAAGGGATAAGGGATTTATACGAAAACCTTTACGCTTAATTAATTTTTTTACATAACTGAAATTTAAGAAAATGAAACGAGAGTATAAAAAAGTCGCATATAAACACATTCCTTTATTTAAGGATGTATCTCAAGAAGATTGGAATGACTGGAGATGGCAATTAAGACATGCTATTAGAGATATTTCTACACTGGAAAAAGTAATTATCTTAACCGATGAAGAAAAGGAAAATCTTTCTAAAACCTTAAAAAAGTTTAAAATGGCAATTACGCCATATTATGCTGCTTTAATGGACAAAGAAGATAAAAATTGTCCGGTAAGAATGCTGGCAGTTCCTGTTCTTAACGAACTGTTTGTTGCCCCTTCAGATTTGGATGACCCCTTGCATGAAGATGTGGATTCTCCGGCTCCGGGACTAACGCACCGTTATCCGGACAGAGCGCTACTTCTTGTTACGCATGAATGCTCCATGTATTGTCGTCATTGTACACGAAGAAGAATTGTGGGTGATGCTAGTGAAAAAGTGGCTAAAGACCATCTTGAACAAGCGTTTGAGTACATTAGAAATAATCCTCAACTTAGAGATATTGTCATTTCTGGTGGTGATCCATTAATTTTAAGCGACGAAAGGTTGGATTATATTCTGACAGAATTAAGAAACATAGAGCATATCGAAATTATACGTATTGGCAGTCGTATGCCCGTGGTACTTCCTCAAAGAATTACGGATGAATTCTGTGAAATGCTTAAAAAGCACCATCCGGTATATGTGAATACGCATTTTAATCACCCAAAAGAAGTTACTGAAGAGTCTAAGATTGCTTGTGAAAAATTAGCAAATGCAGGAGTGAATGTTGGAAACCAATCGGTGCTGCTCAGAGGGATTAATGATTGCTCCAATATCATGAAAAAGTTAGTGCATGAGCTATTAAGAATTCGTGTAAGGCCTTATTATATATATCAATGTGATCTTTCTGAAGGGATTTCTCACTTTAGAACAACCGTTTCTAAAGGTATTGAAATCATTGAAAACTTACGTGGACATACTTCAGGTTTGGCAGTTCCAACTTTTGTGGTGGACGCTCCGGGTGGTGGAGGTAAAATTCCTGTTATGCCAAATTACTTAATATCTCAAAGTGAGAAGCGAGTCGTATTAAGAAATTACGAAGGTGTGATCACTACGTATACACAACCAACAAATGGAAAGGAACATGATGCTGAAAATTGTGAATTCTGTAGAGACGAGAATTTGGTTGCTAAAGACGGTGTAGCTATGTTATTAAATAATGACGGACTTTCTCTTCAGCCTGAAAATTTGAAAAGAACAAGCAGACAACACGTATACTAAGGGAATAAAGACCATCCGTATTAAGATGAATAGTATTATTACAGAACAACTGGTTAATAAAACGACCTTCTTAGTAGGGAATAAAAAGAATGTGGGTAAAACAACTTTTCTAAATTATGCGCTTACGCAGCTTAGAGAAGTTGTTCAGCCCGCTTTTTTTACCATTGGAATTGATGGAGAAGCAAGTGATTTAATATTTGATTCACCCAAACCAAAGGTTTATACTGAAATAGGAGATTACGTGGTCACTTCCGGTTTAATGGTAAATAAAAGTGATGGGTTGTTTGAAATTATTCATGTGTTTCCATACAAAACTGTTCTAGGGAGGCTGGTTTTGGCAAAAACATTGCGAAGTGGGAATATAGAACTTGTTGGCTCTGAAGACAATAAACAGCTCGCTGAAATTGTAGATTACCTTAGAAATGAGGAGCACATAAATACCATTATAATTGATGGTGCTGCAAGCCGTGTAACGCAAGTGGCTTCAATTAAAAATAGCTACTTTTACTACATTATTAAGCTGGACCAAAAAAGCATCAATTCGGATATTAATAAATTAAGAACGATTGCATTAATCAGTAAATTTAGAGGGTTTGATAAAATTGATGCTATAGAAGATAAAATAGTATTCGAGATAAAAGGAGCTTTAACAGAATCTAAGCTTTCAAGGATTCCGGAAGATTGTGATATTTTGTTGCTCAATGATTTTACAAAAATATTCCTGAATTTTTCTCAGGTAACTGAGTTAACTGGAAAACTTGAAATTTCATATAAAATACCCCATCAATTGGTCTCTTTTGTCTTAATTCTGAAAGATATGATGAAGGAAGATTTTGTGAAAATATTAGAAAAACATAACATAGAAGAAACCATATTATACAACCCATATGAATATTAAAGATACCATGCGATTTGTAGAATTTAACACGTTCTATTCGGAGTATGCGCCTTTAACTCCCTATGGATTGCTGGATAAAAACAAATACCATGTTTTTACGGATAAAGTAATGCTTTTTTCTGTTTACAATTCCATAGGTAAAATAGTCAGCTTTATCAGTGAAAATTCTTCTGAATCTGATAAAATTGAACACCATCTTAAAAGGATTTCTCATTTAAATACTTTAGATAGAAAAACCTTTGATTCTTCAGATATATTTCTGGTAAAAAAGTTGTTGGTAAACTTTAAAAGCATCGTTAAATTGTTGAATGATGAGGTTGAAGAAGATTTACAAATCAGCTTTTTATCGAATGAATTATTGAATTTTTTGTCTTATGACGGAGCGAATAAGGAGACCTTTTATTTAAGTGCTGAATACAATACCGAGCTGGCAGTAAACCGAAAAAAAATAGCTGAAACGGATAAGGTTTTGGCTGAAATAAAAAAAGAGCGGCTTCAAGAGATTTTAAAGCAACATGGTCTTGATTTTAGATTTCGCGATTTTATCATTTCTTCAGAAAATATTACAAATAATTTCAGTTCAGAACTTATTTATAAAGAAGTATACGATAAAACTTCCTTATTGCTGAAGCCAGTGTTGCCAAAGGAATATTTCAATTTACATAAAAAGAGAGAAGCTTTATTGCTGGAAGAGAATAAGCTGGAACAAAACGTTCTTATAACAATAGCTGAAAAAATTATAGCGGAGAAAGAACTTATAAAAAACTATATCAATAAAATTGTTTTACTCGACACCCTTTTTGCAAAATCAAGAATGGCCATCAGGTATAAGATGATTGCTCCTGTTTTAATGGATAAAAATGCAACGATTGAAGTTGTGAACGGTCAATATCTGCCGCTGGAAAACAAATGCGTGAGAATGGGGGCAATTTACACGCCACTAAATGCTGAATTTGATAATAAAACGTGTGTTATTACGGGTTCAAATATGGGTGGTAAAACAGTGCTTTTAAAAACAATTGGCTTTATGCAGTTGCTGACGCAAATGGGTTTCTGGGTTCCTGCAAAAAAGTTTAAAACTTCCGTATTTGAAAATATCCATTACATTGGTGAAGATCTTTCTGAAAAAGTAGAAGGTCTTAGTAGTTTTGGATTTGAAATACACAATCTTACAAATGCCATAAAAGATTTTGAAACAAATACATTGCTTCTGATTGATGAGTTTGCAAAAACAACAAACGCTATTGAAGCAAAAGCCATCATTGCTGCGATGTTAAAAAGCTTTTCTCAAAAAGAGACCGTATCCAGCTTTGTGTCAACACACTTTATGGAATTACCTGAATTTGAAAAAGTATCTTTTTATAAAATGAAAGGTTTGGATTATTCAGAATACAAGAAATATTACAACAAAGAGAAACAATATTCATTGCATGAAAGAATTAAGTTGATCAATACTTTTATGCGCTATGAAATTATAAAAACGGATCATAAAGATAAGACGTATGATGCTGTAAAAATTGCGGATACATTAGGATTAAACGATGAAATTATTAGATATACAAAAGAGTATTTAAGTGAGAATTATGACTAAATCAAAATTAAATCTCGACACGGATAAGATTGCGAAAGCTCGAGAACTTTCAAAACAAATAACGGCCCCGGTTCAGAAATATATTGAGAAACATACAACTGTTTCCATTGAGAGAACGACACTTAGAATGATGGGTGCAGATGGCGTTGATAGTAATGGTGTGCCAATTCCTAATAAGATTGTTGACCAAATAGGCGATAATATTTGCTATGGTGCCGCAAAGTATTATATCAATGCCTTGCTTAAAAAAGGCTTATCTCCCGAAGAACTAAATAATGAAATTGCAAATGGTTTAGATATTGCAAAACTTGATTTTGTTGACTTTTCTTATATTGAAGAAAAAGCGCAGGAATTGGTAGAAGTCTTTGCAACAAAAGTGAAAGCGAATGTTGCCTATAGAGAGGAAAAAGTGACAAAATATAAGGAGAAGGAGAATGCTCCATTATTGTATCTTATCGTTGCAACAGGTAACATTTATGAAGATGTAAAACAGGCACAGGCTGCCGCCAAACAAGGTGCTGATATTATAGCTGTGATTAGAACCACAGGCCAGAGTTTATTGGATTTTGTTCCTTTTGGACCCACAACTGAAGGTTTCGGAGGAACGTATGCCACGCAGGAAAATTTCAAAATAATGCGTAAAGCATTGGATGAAACAGGGGAAGAAATAGGGAAGTATATTCGATTGGTTAATTACTGTTCAGGTTTATGTATGCCTGAAATAGCTGTTATGGGCGCTCTGGAAAGGTTGGATATGATGTTAAACGATTCTATGTACGGCATTTTGTTTAGAGACATAAATATGTACAGAACTTTTGTTGACCAGAAATTCTCAAGAATGATCAATTCATTTGCCGGGATTGTGATCAACTCTGGAGAGGATAATTATTTGACGACTTCAGATGCTGTTGAAAAAGCCTATACGGTTACTGCATCTCAGTTTATCAACGAAAGATTTGCTTACGAATCAGGGTTGCCTGCTAAATTAATGGGCTTGGGTCACGCTTTTGAAATGAATCCGGATATTAAAAATGGCTTCCTTTTAGAAATGGCACAAGCTCAAATGGCACATGAAATATTTCCGGAAGCGCCATTAAAATATATGCCTCCTACAAAATATATGACAGGAGATATTTTCAAAGGACTGGCAATGAACACGTTGTTTAACTTTATTGCAAAATCTACAAATCAGGGAATTTTATTGCTCGGAATGTTAACAGAAGCCATTCATACACCATTTATGCAAGACCGTTTCTTAGGTGTTGCTAATGCCAAATATGTATTGAATAATATTGCTGATTTCTCTGACGATATCGAATACAAAAAAGATGGGATTATGCAAACCAGAGCAAAAGTGGTGCTGGACGAAACTATTGAGTTTCTTGAAGAAATTAATAAAACGGACTTATTTAATGCAATTGAGACTAAAATGTTTGCAGAAATAAGCAGACCGAAAAATGGAGGTAAAGGATTAAGTGGGGTAGCTGAAAAGGCTAAGGATTATTACAACCCTTTCTACACGTATCTTGAAAATGAATTAAATATTGTAAAAGAAGGAAGCTAGTTATGATGATAAGACCTTATGGAGACACTTTAAACGACGGAGCCGTTCAAATGTCATTTACCCTGCCTGTAGCACATTCGGCTAAAGCAGACGAAGCTGCAATTATATTTGGAAAAAAATTGGGATTTAAAGAGGTTGAGGTAGTTCACTCAAATCCGCTTTCCGACGAATTTACATTTTTTGTAGTATACGGAAAAACAGAAATAAGCATTGATTATGATAAAGTAGTTGTTGAAGAGGTTGAAAAATCTTTAGATTTTTATGGCGTAAACGATTTTATTAAAGAAAATATAAAAAGAAAAATAGTGGTTGTTGGAGCTTGTTCCGGTACGGATGCTCATACGGTAGGAATCGATGCAATTATGAATATGAAAGGCTTCGACCAGCATTATGGTCTTGAGAGATATCCTATGATTGAAGCCTTCAACCTTGGGGCGCAAGTCACAAACGAAGAACTTATTAAAAAAGCGGTAGAATTGAAAGCTGATGCTATTTTAATTTCACAAATAGTGACACAAAAAGATGTTCATATTCAAAATCTTACAGAATTTATTGAGTTACTTGAGGCTGAAGGGCTAAGATCTAAAATGGTGGTGTGCGCCGGAGGACCAAGAATTGGTAACAAATTAGCTTTAGAGCTTGGGTACGATGCGGGCTTTGGAAGGGGGACATTTCCTGAAAATGTAGCTTCTTTTATTGTTGAAAAACTGCACGAAAGAGGCGTTAAATAGTATGTATTTGCTATTTTATTGACCCTGTTTGCCAAATTATCTGTTGAGGTTGTTGTGCTTTTGTTCCAAAGAAAAACTTCCTGTTGTAATTTATCATCATAAGAAACTATGATGTTATAATTAATCCGAAATAAAAATATAAAAAATCATTTTTTAAGGGGTAGGGTTTTTGTTATATGGTTTGTTGTATAATATGTGTGGTGCTTATTTATGTATAAATGGATTAAAACCAATTAAAAAAAGAAAAAGTTCTGTAAAAATATAAATATGTGAATTATACAATTTTTATCCAAAGTTGTGTAACACATTTGTGTTTTAAACGGAGCAACTTTGTACATCTATATTTCCATTAATTTAAAATTTAAAAGATGATATTAAAAAAAATTTATTTAGTAGCAGTAGCCGCAATGGTTGGAATGTTAGGATTTCAAAGTTGTGCCAATGCTGACGAGAGCAACAATACTGCGAGTGTTCAATTAAAATTGGTTGACGCTCCTGGAGATTATTTAGAGGTGAATGTTAAAATTGTGGATATTCAGTACAACAATGGTGACACTGAAGCTGGATGGAAGAGTTTTGGAAAGCCGGAAGATTATCCCATGAATGTTGATTTAACGACACTTATTGCAGGGAATAACCTTTTGTTGGCAAATGAAATTATGCCATCAGGAATGTTAAAACAAATTAGGCTTGTTTTAGGAGACGGCAATACGCTTAAAATAGAAGGGCAAGAAACAATGATGTCCCTTAATACGCCAAGTGCGATGCAATCTGGGTTAAAATTAAATATGAACACTACGTTGGAGCCTGGTTTTGCTTACACATTTATACTTGACTGGGATGTGCAAAAATCTGTTGTAATGGCCGGTAATTCAGGAATGTATAATTTAAAACCGGTAATTAGGGTCAATGCTGAGGTGAATTCAGGATCCATTGCGGGTAATTTAACTGGTGAAGTTTTAGTTGATGGGCTAAGTGTTTTTAACGCTTTAGAGAATGTAACCGTTGAGGTTTATGACAATACCGATGTTTTTGTGGCAGGAAGCAATACAGACATGAATGGAAACTTTTTAATTCCGGGACTTGCCGCAGGAGATTATAAATTAAAAATAGTGAATGTAGAAGGTTATGATGATTATGAATCAGCGTTAATTACAGTAACTGTCGGAACGGTCAATACCGTTGAGCCAATAGTGCTGGAGATCCCAACTCTTTAATAAATAGGTGGTGTTCTTGAATATAATTTTAAAAACCTGCTGTAGCAATAATGCGGGTTTTTAATTGGCTATTTTTTATCCTAATTAAACCATTTATGTTAAATAATAAGTATTTTGTTTATTTATATTTATTTTTTGTTGGGTATGAATATTATAAATATATATTTGACCACAAAGTGGTAAGTAATTAATGGGCTTACTTTATATTAAGTAAGCAATGGTTTTGGAATACAAGAGCGTTTAGGAGATTGTAAAATACTGAAAGTTAACAAAGTGACTATGAAGGCCATAATTATCAAATTATTATAATAAAGTTTAAAGGCGTACGTTTAAAATAGAGCAGGTTATAAAAAATAATTAATATTAGTATAATTTCATTAAATTGCAGCATATTCAACCCCAAAATGAATAGAAAAAAAGTAATTTTTTTTATATTGTGTTTTAGTTTTATGCTCATTAATATAGAGGCATATTCTCATATTCCACTTACACCAGAGGAAGGTGGTGCCCCTCCTGCTCCTGTTGGCCTGCCAATAGACGGTGGTTTATCGCTTTTACTAATTTCCGGGGTAGCTTATGGTGTTTTTGAGCTGAAAAGAAAAAAATAATTACTTCTCCAACAGTCTGGCTACATACTTGCCAATGACATCAAATTCAACATTAACAACTGTTCCTGCTTTGAAAGTGTGAAAATTCGTAAATTCATAAGTGTAAGGAATAATAGCTACAGAAAAACTGTTCTTTTTAGAATTAACCACCGTTAAACTTACACCATTTATCGTAATGGAACCTTTTTCAATGGTGATATTATTGTAAGTATCGTCATATTCAAAACTAAATACCCAACTTCCATTTTCTTCAACAATATTGGTACAAACGGCAGTCTGGTCTACATGGCCTTGCACAATGTGTCCGTCCAGTCTGGCACCAAGAATCATTGCGCGTTCCAAATTAATTTTATCGCCAATGGCAACATATTTCAAATTGGATTTGTCAAGCGTTTCTTTTATGGCGGTTACCGTATATTCCTTGTCCTTTATATTCACAATGGTTAAACAAACGCCGTTGTGCGCAATACTTTGGTCTATTTTTAACTCGGGCGTGAAATTGCTTTCAATGGCAATATGAAGATTTTCACCTTCCTTCTTTAAGTTTTTAACAATACCCACACTTTCTATGATACCTGTAAACATATTTTTTCAATTTAATTGACTACTTTTGATGATTCAAAATTAAGTATAATAAAGCTGATTTATGGAGAAATCTGAAAAAATAGTATTGGGAATTTCTATAGGAGATTTTAATGGCGTTGGAATAGAAATTATTTTGAAAACCTTTTTGGATAAACGGATGTTTGATTTTTGTACGCCAGTTCTTTTTGGTTCGGCCAAATTAATTACAGCCTATAAAAAAAATATGGACATCAATTTGCTTTTTAATGGCATACGGCAAGTTGACGCTGCCATACATGGCCGGTTCAATGTGTTGAATTTATGGAAAGACGATATTGAAGTAAATCTGGGAAAACCAACTGCAGAATCAGGAAAACATGCTTTTGAATCTTTGGAAGCCGCAACAAATGCATTGGCTAATGGAGAAATTGATTTATTGGTAACCGCTCCTATAAACAAAGAGAATATTCAGTCGGAAGATTTTAAATTTCCTGGACACACTGAATATTTAGAATCAAAATTGAAAGGTGAAAGCTTAATGATTTTAATGGCTGACAGTTTAAGAATTGGGTTAATAACAGGGCATATTCCGGTTTCAAAAGTAGCAGAGTCAATCTCCCCCGATTTAATAAAGAAAAAAGTAGCCATATTATACAAAACATTGGTGGAAGATTTTGCCATTTCAAAACCTAAAATTGCCATATTGGGATTAAATCCGCACTGTGGCGATCACGGTGTCATTGGAACTGAAGACGATGAAATGATTAGACCTACAATTGCCGAAATACAAAATGAAGGAAAATTGGTCTACGGACCGTATGCTGCAGATGGTTTTTTTGGGTCAGATAATTATAAAAATTTTGATGCCATTTTAGCCATGTACCATGACCAGGGATTGGCGCCTTTTAAAGCGTTGTCATTTGGAGAAGGCGTTAACTTTACAGCAGGCCTAAATAAAGTAAGAACTTCACCCGATCACGGGACCGCTTACGATATAGCAGGGAAAGATTTGGCGAACATAAACTCCTTTAAAGAAGCTGTTTTTAGCGGAATTCAAATTTTCAAAACAAGGAAAGAATATAAGAGTTTGACTGAAAACACTTTAAAAAGTACGCATCAAAAAGAAAATAGATAAATATTCAATATTTAATTTAGTATATATTTTATAATTTTATATCTTTGCACGCTCAAATTGAAGTTTGAAATGAAAGATTTAAAAGAGTTTGATATTTCTTTTATTGGTTTAAAAGAAGGAATACATCAATTTGAATACACAATTGACAAGAAGTTCTTTGATTTTTTTAATTATGACGAGTTTTACGATTCAAAAGTAAAAGTAGTTTTGTCATTTTTAAAAAATGCGACAATTTTTGAATTAGACTTTGCTTTTACTGGCTGGGTTGAAGTAACTTGCGATGTAACCACAGAGTTGTTTCATCAACCAATAGAGACCAGTATGCATTTAATTGTAAAATTCGGAGATGAATATAATGATGAAAACGAAGAGTTATTAATCATACAGTATTCTGAAAATAAAATGAATGTGGCCCAATATATTTATGAAGCAATTGTGTTGGCAGTCCCATTAAAAAGAATTCATCCGGGAGTAATTGATGGATCACTTCACTCAGAAGTTTTAGAAAAGTTAAAAGAATTTGAAATAAAAGAAGAAGAAGAACAAGAAGAGAGTAAAACCAAGGAAAATGATCCAAGGTGGAATAAATTAAAAAATTTACAAATAGAAAAAAATAAGAGTAATGGCACATCCTAAAAGAAAAATATCAAAAACAAGAAGAGATAAAAGAAGAACTCATTACAAAGCAGTGGTTCCTCAGGTAGCTATTGACCCAACAACAGGTGAGGCACATTTGTACCACAGAGCTCATTGGCATGAAGGGAAATTGTATTACAGAGGTCAGGTTGTAATAGATTCAACAGAAGAAGTAATTCAAGCTTAATCAGTTTCATGTAAAAATTTAAAAAAACTCTCATTTTGAGAGTTTTTTTTTACTTTTTAGGCTAAAATCAATCAAAATTGATGAAAAGCACTAAAAAATCAAAATAAATTTCATTCCTTTGAAATGCTGTTTTGATTAAAAGAAAGAAAAATATGACGAAAATTACCGCTGCAATAACAGCCGTCGGAAAATATGTTCCTGAGGACATTCTAACAAATGAAATGTTAGAAAAAATGGTGGATACTCACGATGAATGGATCACGACAAGAACAGGAATTAAAGAACGAAGAATTTTAAAAGGAGAGGGTAAAGGAACTTCCTTTATGGCAATTAGGGCAGCCCTAGAGTTGTTGGATAAGAAAAAATTAGATCCTAAAGAAATTGAACTCGTTATAGTATGCACCGCTACACCAGATATGCAAGCTGCAGCAACAGCTGTTTTTGTAGCTTCCGAAATAGGTGCGACAAACGCTTTTGGTTTCGATTTGGAAGCGGCTTGTTCAAGTTTTTTATATGGAATGTCCGTAGCGGCAAGATATATTGAATCTGGAAGATACAAAAAAGTATTGCTTATTGGAGCCGACAAATGTTCTTCTATGATTGATTATACGGATAGATCAACTTGTATTATATTTGGAGATGGAGCAGTTTTATTTGAACCAAATGAAGAAGGTTTAGGATTGCAGGATGAATATTTGAGAAGCGATGGAGCAGGAAGAGAATTTTTATTCGTTAAAGCTGGTGGTTCCATGTATCCGTTGACAAAGGAAGCGATAGACAAAAAAGAAAATTTTATTGTTCAAGATGGTAAAACCGTTTTTAAAAATGCAGTGTTTAATATGGCTGATGCAGCGGTTAAAGTAATGGAGCGTAATAATTTAACCAATGATCACATACAATGGCTAGCCGCACATCAAGCAAACAAGCGCATTATTGAAGCTACGGCAAACAGAATTGAACTAGACAGTTCAAAAGTAATGATGAACATTCAAAATTATGGCAATACAACATCGGCAACATTGCCATTGCTTATAGCCGATTATGAGCAACAACTTAAAAAAGGAGATAACATAATTTTCGCAGCATTTGGAGGTGGTTTCACTTGGGGATCAATATACTTTAAATGGGCATACAATTCTTAACCAATTAACAATTTAAAACCAAATTAACATGGATTTAAAAGATATTCAAAATTTGATAAAATTTGTGTCTAAATCGGGTGCAAGTGAAGTTAAGTTAGAAATGGAAGATATTAAAATCACCATTAAAACTGGAACTGAAAAAACTGAAACCACAATTGTTCAACAAGGACCTCAAGCGATACCTCAAATGCAAGGAGCATTGCAAGCCATGCCAGCATCACCTTCTGGAGATTCTTTAATAGCTGACTCAACAAGTCCTGTAGCGGAAAATAAGTATATTGAAATTACTTCTCCTATAATCGGTACTTTTTACAGAAGACCTTCTCCCGACAAACCTGTTTTTGTTGAAGTTGGTGACATGGTAAGCCCGAATACTATTGTATGCATGGTTGAAGCAATGAAATTATTTAATGAAATTGAATCGGAAGTTTCAGGAAAAATAGTAAAAATATTAGTAGAGGATGGAACTCCTGTAGAGTACGGACAACCAATTTTTTTAGTAGACCCGTCATAATTTTAATTCCAATTTGCAAAATCTAAGTTTCAAAAATATTTTGAAATTGATTGTTGTTTATAATAATTTGAAAACAGTATGTTTAAAAAAATATTAATTGCAAATAGAGGTGAAATAGCTTTACGAGTTATACGAACCTGCAGAGAAATAGGCATAAAAACAGTAGCAGTATATTCAACCGCCGATTCAGAAAGTTTACATGTTCGTTTTGCAGATGAAGCTGTGTGTATTGGTCCCCCGCCAAGTAATGAATCTTATTTAAAAATGTCGGCAATATTGGCAGCAGCTGAAATAACAAATGCCGACGCAATTCACCCTGGATATGGTTTTTTGTCAGAAAATGCCAAATTTTCAAAATTGTGTGAAGAGAGTGGTATAAAATTTATCGGCGCTACTTCAGATATGATTAGCAAAATGGGAGACAAAGCTTCAGCCCGTGCTACCATGAAAGAAGCAGGCGTTCCAACAATTCCTGGTTCAGAAGGCTTATTAGAATCCTATGAAGATGCCGAAAAGTTGGCTGATAAAATGAAATATCCTGTCATGTTAAAAGCCACTGCCGGTGGTGGAGGTAAAGGAATGAGAGCCGTTTATAATAAAAGCGACCTTAAAAACGCTTGGGATGCAGCCAGACAAGAGGCTTTTTCTTGTTTTGGAAATGATGGGATGTATATGGAAAAATTAATTGAAGAGCCACGCCATATTGAAATTCAAATTATTGGTGACTCCTTCGGAAAAGCTTGCCATTTGTCCGAAAGAGATTGTTCCATTCAACGTCGTCATCAAAAGCTTACGGAGGAATCCCCTTCACCTTTTATGACAACTCAATTGCGGAAAAAAATGGGAGAAGCAGCTGTCAAAGCAGCAGAATATATCGGCTATGAGGGCGCAGGCACTATTGAATTTTTAGTGGATAAACATAAAAATTTCTACTTTATGGAAATGAACACCCGTATTCAGGTAGAACATCCAATTACAGAACAGGTAATTGATTATGATTTAATTTATGAGCAAATTAAAGTTGCTGCTGGAATTCCTATTTCAGGAAAAAATTATTTTCCTAAATTACATTCTATTGAATGCAGAATAAATGCAGAAGATCCATTTAAAGATTTTAGGCCATCGCCTGGTAAAATTACAACATTACACATTCCGGGAGGTCATGGCATTAGAGTAGACACTCATGTATATGCAGGTTATACCATACCGCCAAATTATGACTCCATGATTGCAAAATTAATAACAACTGCTCAAACCCGGGAAGAGGCTATCAGTAAAATGAAAAGAGCCTTGGACGAGTTTGTGATTGAAGGCGTAAAAACAACAATTCCTTTCCACAGACAATTAATGGATCACCCAGATTATATTGCAGGGAATTACACCACCGCATTTATGGAAAGTTTTGAAATTCAGCCTGAAGATGATAAATAAAATTTAAAATTGAAATATAAATAAAGGATATGATTTTTCATATCCTTTATTTTTTTAAATTTACTTTCAGTTTATAACAGCATGAAAGAAAAAGAATTACACTTCGACGGCATAGATAAAATTATTTTAAAACATTTAATGGAAGATGCCCGCACGCCAATATTAGGTATTGCTCGTGAAATTGGAATATCGGGTGCCGCAATTCATCAAAGATTGCGAAAGTTGGAAGCGGCCGGATTAATTATAGGGTCTAAATTTGTAATTAATCCAAAAGTGTTAGGTTACAAAACATTGGCTTTTGTTGGAATATTCTTGGATTCTGCAAGTAAATACTCAGCGGCGGTAAACCGGTTAAAGGAAATTCCCGAAGTCATTGAAAGTCATTATACAACAGGAAATTACGCCATCTTCATAAAGATTATGTGTAAAGACAATGAGCACTTAATGAAATTGTTAAATCAAGAAATTCAATCTATTAAAGGGGTCGCCAGAACGGAAACCTTTATTTCGCTCGACCAACAAATTGATCGTCAAATTAAATTATAAAAAAAAGCCGTATTTAACGGCTTTTTTTTTATCTGTATCCATCTTTCTAATCTCGTAAGCCAAAAATAGTTAAGCCCCAATAAAGCAACATGGCTAATGATCCTAAAGCGGCAACTAAGTAAGTTCTTGCAGCCCATTTTAAAGCATCTTTTGCCGCATCTTGCTCCCTGTTTGTAAGCATGTTATTTGTTTTTAGCCAAGCCAAAGCCCTATTGCTGGCGTCATATTCAACAGGCAAAGTGATAAAGCTGAATATGGTTGCAATAGCCATCATAGCAAGTCCGATAATTGCAATGATAAAACCTATGCCGGTATTTCCAGAAAATGCACCCAAAATTAAACCTCCTATAACCAGCCATTGTGAAAATTTAGAAGAAATGTTCACTGCCGGAACTAAATACGAACGCATTTGTAACCATTGATAGGCTTGCGCATGCTGAACAGCATGTCCAACTTCATGCGCAGCCACACAGGCAGAGGCAGCATTTCGTTGTTCATAAACGGAATCGCTTAAATTTACGGTTTTGGTTAGCGGATTGTAATGGTCGGTTAGTTGTCCGGGTGTTGAAATAATTTTGACATCATAAATACCATTATCATGGAGCATTTTTTCAGCAATTTCCTTTCCGCTTAAACCATTTTCTAATTGTATGGTGGCGTAATACTTAAATTTCTTTTTCAACTTTTGGCTCACCAACCAACTGATTAGTGATATCAACCCAATAATTATATAAAATCCTATCATATTTTTCTTTTTAAATTAATGTGTTTTTTTTTGGTAAATTTACATCATAAATTATTCCAAAATTCAGCGAAAGACAAAATGGCAAAAATCCCTCATATTCTCCTAATCTATACAGGCGGAACCATCGGTATGGTTAAAGATTATAAAACAGGAGCTTTAAAAATATTCAATTTTGATAAACTTTTAAAGCATATTCCGGAACTTAACCAGTTAAATTGCAGCATACACAGTATTTCACTTGACAAGCCCATAGATTCCTCAAACATGAATCCCGATAATTGGGTTTTTATTGCAGAAATAATCGAAAAAAACTACAAGCAATTTGACGGGTTTGTAATATTGCATGGGTCAGATACGATGTCGTATACCGCTTCGGCTATTAGTTTTATGTTTGAAAATCTCTCAAAACCTGTAATTTTTACGGGTTCACAATTGCCGATAGGCGATTTGAGAACTGATGCCAAGGAAAATTTAATTACTTCTATTGAAATTGCGGCAGCTCAAGAAGATGGAGCACCAATCATTTCAGAAGTCTGTTTATATTTTGAATACAAATTATATAGGGCAAACAGAACCACAAAAATTAACGCAGAACATTTTGAAGCATTCACATCGCGTAATTTTCCTCCATTGGGAGAAAGCGGAGTTCATTTAAAATTTTACAAACAATTAATTTACAAACCAAAAGAAATTAAACCCTTTAAGGTCAGGAAACAGTTAGACAATAATATTGTGATATTAAAAATATTTCCTGGAATTACTGAAAAAGTTGTTAGTAGTATTTTGAAAATTGAAGGATTAAAAGGTGTAGTATTAGAAACATTTGGTTCAGGAAATGCACCCACCGACAAATGGTTCGTGAATTTGCTAAAGGAAACAATCGATAAGGGAGTGTACATAATAAATGTAACTCAGTGTATAGGCGGAAATGTAATTATGGGACAATATGAAACAAGTGTTGAGTTAAAAAAAGTTGGAATTATAAATGGAGGAGATATAACAACCGAATCCGCTTTAGCTAAATTGATGTATCTATTGGGGGAAAATATTCCAAAAAGTAAATTTAAATCAATGTTTGAAACCCAACTAAGAGGAGAAATAAGTTCATTTGAATAATTTTTTTATACTAAATCAGGTGTTTATTGATTAATTTTTAATATTTTAGCTTAAATCATGTTGTTTTTTGCTAATTCTAAAATAAAAAAATCATAAAATAAATCTCTTTAAAAACACTATAAAATTTTTACAATTCAACATTTTTTTGTTACTTGCCGTACGCAAAAGATGTCTAAACGTAGAGGTATTAGTTAAGTAAAAGACTTTAAAATCTTTCTCTTCGATGACTTGTTTGTTTTGTAAAAATTATTATATATTTAACCCGTGAAATTAATAAATTAACTATTAGACAATGAAAAGAGTATTTACTATCCTTGCAATAACAGGATTACTGTTATTTGGAGCAGCACCAAGAGCTTTTGCACAAGATGCCGCGAACACTGAACAAGTTGCTGACGCAACCGGATCAAAAACATTTCATCAAGAATTAAAACAACGTTTTATTGAAGGTGGACCATTCTTTATGGGAATTGTATTGGTAACCTTAATTTTAGGGTTGGCAATTGCAATCGAAAGAATTATTTATCTTAACATGGCGACTACTAACACTAATAAATTAGTTAGCAATGTTGATGAAGCTTTATCTTCAGGTGGAGTAGAAGCAGCTAAAGAAGTTTGCAGAAACACAAAAGGGCCTGTTGCATCAATATTTTATCAAGGATTGGATAGAATGGATGAAGGAGTAGAGGCCGCTGAAAAAGCAGTTGTGGCTTACGGTGGCGTTCAAATGGGACTCTTAGAAAAGAATATTTCTTGGTTGTCTTTATTTATTGCTTTAGCACCAATGCTTGGATTCATGGGTACTGTAATCGGTATGATTAGTGCTTTTGATTCTATTCAGGCTGCAGGAGATATTTCTCCAACAGTTGTTGCTGGTGGTATTAAAGTAGCTTTGTTAACAACCGTATTTGGTTTAATTGTAGCAATTATTCTTCAGGTTTTTTATAATTATATTATCTCTAAAGTAGATAGCATTGTAAACAATATGGAAGACGCTTCAATTTCACTAGTTGACCTTTTGGTTAGACTCAAAAAATAGTAATTATGGATGATAAAAAATCAAAAATATTAACCTACGTTACAGGTTTGATTGGATTAATAGGTTTCTATTTTTTCATTAGAATTGTAATGGTAGGTGATGACGCAATAGAAACGAATGTAGATTTACAGGCGAGTATTTTATCTCCGTTTATTTCATTTTCAAAATATTTATTAATCGTGACTGCTTTGATTTCAGTAGTTTTTTCCTTGCTGAACTTAACCAAACATCCTGATGTGTTAAAAACAGCATTGATAGGAATTGCCGTTATGGGCGTTTTATTAGCCGTAGCATACTTTTTTGCTTCTGATGGAGCTGTTACTGATGGTATGGGGAAAGTAATAGAAGGTGGTGAAGCCGGTAATGTATCTAAATGGGTTAGTGCATTAATTAATTACAGTTTTATTTTAGGGACTATTGGATTAGGGTTTTTCTTATTTGACTTTGTTAAATCACTTGTAAAAAATTAATTAAATTATGGCAAGAAGAGAAAATTCAGAAATTAATGCTGGTTCAATGGCAGACATTGCGTTCTTGCTTTTAATATTTTTCTTAGTGACTACCACGATGGATGTTGATTCCGGGATTGCACGAAAATTACCGGAAAAAACAGATCAACCATCTGATGTAATTGTAAAAGAAAAAAACGTTTTGGATATTGTTGTCAATAGAAACAACCAGATATTAGTAGAAGACGAAATTGTAAAAGTAACTGACATTAAACGATTAGCAATGAAATTCATTGATAATGGAGGCGGATTAGGGACTCCAATTGATGATAAACCTGGGGAACCATGTGATTATTGCGGAGGAGCTAAAGATCCAAATTCATCAGATCATCCATCTAAGGCAGTTATATCTTTACAAAGCGATAGAGGTACAAAATATGGGATGTATGTGTCCATTCAAAATGAAATTGAAGCAGCCTATAATCAGTTAAGAAATGATTTGTCTATGAAGAGATATAAAAGATCTTATGACGATTTGCTTCAAGATTATAGTGACAATCCCACAGAAAGTATAAAGGTGAAAATTGATAATTTGAAAGATAAATATCCTCAAATTATCACCGAACCTGAACCGATAAAATAATATCAGATTATGAGTAAATTTAAAAAAGGAAAAAAAGGGATGCCAGGAATTTCTACGGCCTCTTTACCTGATATTGTATTTATGTTATTGTTCTTTTTTATGGTATCAACCACAATGAGAGAAACAGATCTATTACTTAAAAAACCTGCGCTTCCGGTGGCTAGCGAGGTGAAAAAGTTAGAACATAAAAGTTTGGTAAGCACTATTTACGTTGGTAAATCAAAGGATGCTAGAATTGCTGGAGATAAAATTCAGGTAAATGATAAAATCATTGAAGTTAAGGATGTGCCAAGTTTTATTTATTCTGAAAGAGCATTAAGGAAAGAAGACGAAGTGAAATTTATGACGACTTCTATTAAAGCTGACAAAGAAGCTAGCGTAGGTACAATTTTAGATATTAAAGAACAATTAAGGGATATTAATGCCTTGAAAATTAGTTTTTCAACTTCTAAAGGTACTGATTTATCAAAAAATTACTAGTATTATAAGAATTTTATAAGGATTCTAATACTGAATAAGGCAATCATATAATTTTTGATTGCCTTATTTATTATTATAAAGTACCTTTGTTAGTATGGGTAACTACAAGTATTGCTTAATAATATTTTTTCTGCTTAGCTTTGTGAAACCGCAGGCTCAGGTTAATAAGGATTCAATAATTGATTTAAAATATTTGGAAGATCAGTTATACCTGTCAATTACCTATTCTATCTTAAATAATAAACCTGCTACAATTTCGCAAAATGGATTTTCAGGCGGATTTTCACTTGGGTTTATAAAGGATATTCCTCTTAATGAACAACGAAATATTGGACTTGGCATAGGCATTGGGTACGCTTATAATGTATATGTACAAAATTTAAAAATTTCTAGAGAAAATCAAACTTCCCTTTTTGAACTGGCTGAAGATTATAAAACCAATAGATTGGGAATTAAAGCTTTTGAATTTCCCATTGAATTTAGGTGGAGAAATTCAGCTCCACAAAAATATAGTTTTTGGAGAGTTTATGGCGGTATAAAAGTATCCTATTTAATTGCAGAAAAAACGAAATTTGAGAATTCAGAAGTTCTTATAACTACTAAAGATATACCGGAATTTAATAAAATCCAGTATGGTATTATATTGGCGGCAGGCTATAGCACATGGAATCTGTATTTTTATTATGGTTTAAGTCCGTTATTCAAAAGTGCTGTTTTTAATGAGAAGAACCTTGATTTAAAAGATATTAATATTGGTTTAAAGTTTTACATCATGTAAACAAAATAAACAATAAACTGTGCAGTTAGCCCAACAATACTACCCAATATAACTTCATTTAATTGATGCGCTTGCAACCTTAACCTTGCAGACGCAACCAATCCTCCTAAAACAAATAATAGTGCCAGAATTGGTGTTAAATTTATTTTGTAGTAATAACTATAATAAATAAGAAATCCTATTAAGCCTGAAATAGCCAATGCGTGGAGACTTATTTTTCGTTTTAAGTATAAAAATAGCGATGCGCATATTAAACTTAAGCCATACCCAAAAAACATGAGTGCTAAAATATCTACTATTGAGGATTTGTACAACCAATATCCTATAAATAAGGCGATTGAAATAAATAATAATGTGGGGAATTTTCGTTCTTCAATCGAAACCATATGGTAACTATTTATCATCTCAAATCGTTTTAAAAGCCACAATAGAATTATTGGAAATAAATAAGTACCAATAAATATGACAACCAATATGATGTATTCCTGTGGTTTGAAAATAAATTTAGGAATTAAAAGAAAGAATAAAATGGCTCCAGTTAGGGGGAAATTTATGGGATGAAAAAAATAGGAGATAAATTTTGAGAATTTCATAGTTATTTTGAGGCTTTTTGCTAAAATATTTTTCTTAAGCGTGCAACGGGAATATCCAGTTGCTCTCTATATTTTGCAATGGTTCTTCTTGCAATTGGATATCCTTTGTCTTTTAAAATTAATGCCAATCGGTCATCTGTTAAAGGTTTCTTTTTATCTTCTTCTTTTATGACTGTTTCCAATATATTTTTTATTTCTCTTGTTGAAACATCTTCTCCTTGGTCATTTTTCATCGATTCGGAAAAAAACTCTTTAATTAATTTTGTGCCATAAGGTGTTGATACATATTTACTGCTTGCCACACGGGAAACAGTTGAAACATCCATATCTATAACATCCGCAATATCTTTTAAAATCATCGGTTTTAATTTGCGCTCATCACCGGTTAGAAAATATTCTTTTTGATGATGCATAATGGCGTTCATATTTAAAAGCAATGTTTGTTGACGCTGTTTTATGGCATCAATAAACCACTTGGCTGCATCCAGTTTATGTTTTATAAACAAAACAGCTTCCTTTTGCGATTTTGATTTTTCGCTGGAATCCTTGTAACCATGCATTAAATTGTTGTATTCATTAGAAATATGAAGTTCTGGTGCATTTCTTGAATTTAGCATCAGTTCCAGCTCTCCGTCAACAATTCTAATGGTAAAATCTGGCACAATTTGTTCCGTTACTTTATTGTTGCCAACAAAGGAACCTCCCGGTTTCGGGTTTAGTCTTTCAATTTGTTTTATAGCATCTTTTAATTCTTCTTCCGTTATATGGAATTTTTGTAATAATTTATTGTAATGTTTTTTTACAAAATGTTCAAAACCATTTTCTAAAATATCGATAGCAAGATCTATACGAGGTTTTTGGTCTTTTCGCTTTAATTGCAGAATTAAGCATTCTCTTAAATCGCGGGCTCCAACACCTGCCGGATCTAATTGCTGCACAATTTTAAGCAAACGTTCTAACTCATTTTGAGTGGTAAAAATATTTTCAGTGAATGCCAAATCATCTAAAACATCCTCTAAATTTCGTCGAATATAGCCGCTGTCATCAATACTTCCTATTAAAAAATCAGTGATAACTTCCTCTTCCTCTGTTAAACGATAGGTGTTTATTTGATTTTTTAAATGCTGTGTAAATGAGGGGCCTGAAGCAAAAGGAATATCCTTTTCTTCATCATCCGAAGAATAGTTGTTGGCTTGTGTTTTATAGTTTGGAATTTCATCGTCGCTTAAATATTCATCAATATTTATATCTTCAGTACTTATGCTTTCATTTCCGGAATCATCATACTCATCATAAGAGTCAGTTAACTGTGAGTTTTCATAATCATCAGCGTTTTCATCCTTAATTTCTAACGCAGGATTTTCCTCTAATTCTTGTTTTAGGCGTTGTTCAAAATCTTGCGTAGGCAATTGAATCAACTTCATGAGTTGAATTTGCTGTGGAGACAGCTTTTGCGATAATTTGAATTGTAAACCTTGTTTAAGCATAAATTAAATTAGCTTTTTATAAAAATACGAAAAAAAAACACAGTTCTATTTAGAAAGTTTTTTTTATGATAATTAATTAGAATTCGGCATTTTGCGGAGTTCTTGGATAAGGAATAACATCTCTTATATTTCCCATTCCCGTTGTAAATTGAACCAAACGTTCAAATCCAAGTCCAAACCCACTATGTACTGCCGTTCCAAATTTTCGGGTATCTAAATACCACCATAATTCTTTTTCATCAATTCCAAGATCCGACATTTTTTGTTGTAAAATATCCAATCGTTCTTCTCGTTGACTGCCGCCTACGATTTCTCCGATTCCAGGGAATAAAACATCCATGGCTCTCACAGTTTTTCCATCATCATTTAAACGCATATAAAATGCTTTTATTTTTGCTGGATAATCATATAAAATTACTGGACATTTAAAATGTTTTTCAACTAAGTATCGTTCGTGTTCGCTCTGAAGATCAGTGCCCCATTCTTCAATTGGATACTGAAATTTTTTCTTTTTGTTAGGCGTTGAATTTTTTAAAATGTCAATAGCTTCCGTGTAAGTTACACGTATAAAATTATTTTCAACGATGAAGTTTAGTTTATCAATAAGCGACATTTCACTGCGTTCCAAGGCTGGTTTTAATTTGTCTTCTTGGGCTAACCTCTCGTCTAAAAATGCCAAATCATCTTTACAATTTTTTAAAACATAGGAAACAACCGATTTTATAAAATCTTCTGCCAAGTCCATATTATCATCTAAATTATTGAAAGCAACTTCAGGCTCAATCATCCAAAATTCGGCTAAATGACGCGTTGTATTCGAGTTTTCAGCCCTAAAAGTTGGCCCGAATGTATATACTTTTCCTAAAGCCATTGCATAGGTTTCAGCTTCTAATTGGCCAGATACGGTTAGATTCGTTAATTTTCCGAAAAAATCTTTAGAATGGTCAATTTTTCCTGCTTCATTTCTTGGTGGATTATTGACATCAAGCATTGTTACGTTGAACATTTCTCCCGCACCTTCCGCGTCAGAGCCTGTAATTATTGGTGCGTGAAAATTGTAAAATCCGTTTTTAATAAAATATTCATGTACGGCAAAAGACAGTGCAGAGCGAACGCGCATAACTGCACCAAAAGTATTTGTTCTTATGCGCAAATGTGCGTTTTCACGTAAAAATTGGAGACTGTGTTTTTTTGGTTGAATAGGATATTCTTCAGGGTTTGAATCGCCTAAAATTTCAATTTCTGAAATTTTAATTTCAACATGTTGTCCTTTTCCAAGACTTTCTGTCAATGTTCCCTTTATTGAAATTGCAGCACCCGTTGTGATTCGTTTCAAAATGAGTTCATCAGTATTCTCAAAATCAACAATACATTGAATGGTATTAATAGTTGAACCATCATTTAATGCAATAAAACGATTTGCCCTAAATGTTCTAACCCAACCTTTAAGGGTTACTTCTTGTGAAAAATTGGTTGATTTTAAAAGTTCAGCCACAGTGCTTCTTGTCATATTCTAAATTTTTAGCCTTGCAAAGATACGGTTTCAATTGATAAACGACAATTAACAATTAATAATGAACAATCAAAAATTTAGAACTTTTGAACCTTTAACTTTCTCTGGCTATTTATCGCCATTTTCATCATCAGGTTCAACAATTTTAAGCGTGGGTTCTTTAAAATCCTTTTTGTTTGCAATTGTCTTTTCTAATGAAAGCAATAGCGAAGGTAGTAACAGTAAGTTAGAAAGCATTGCAAATAAAAGGGTTACGGAAACCAAACCGCCTAATGCAATAGTACCACCAAAACTTGATACTGTAAATACTAAAAATCCAAAAAATAATACGATTGAGGTGTAAAACATGCTTAAGCCAGTTTCATGTAAGGCATTATAAACAGATATTTTTATCCTCCATTTGTTTGCTTTTAATTCTTGCCTGTATTTAGCCAAAAAGTGAATGGTATCATCAACCGAAATACCAAAGGCAATACTAAACACCAAAATAGTTGAGGGTTTAAGTGGAATTCCCAAATATCCCATTAAACCAGCAGTTATTAATAATGGAAACATATTGGGAATTAATGAAATTAAGATCATTTTGAAGGAACGAAACATAAATGCCATGAAACCTGAAATCAGAATAATAGCCAGTGCAAGTGAGATTACCAAATTGTTGATTAAATAGTTGGTTCCTTTTAAAAAAACCAATGCTTTGCCGGTTATTTTTACATCATATTTATCTTTAGGAAATTCTTTGTCAATTTTTTGTTGAAGTCGTTCTTCAATTTTTTCCATTTTATCTGTACCAATATCCTTCATATATGTTGTTATTCTGGCATATCTGCCAGTAGAATCAACATAACTGTCTAGTAAATTAGTATTAGAAGTTGCATTTTTAGCATAAGACAATATCCAGTTTTTTTCCTGGTTGGTAGGCAATTGATAAAATTTCGGATTACCTCCGTAAAAAGCTTGTTTTGAATATTTTACAATATTAAGAACAGAAATTGGCTTTGAAAGCTCTGGAATTTCGTCAATGGTTTCTTCAAGTTCATTCATTCGCTTTAGCGTTCCCAAATTCATGACACCTTTTTCTTTTTTGGTGTCAATTATTATTTCTAAAGGCATAATACCACCAAATTCTTTTTCAAAAAACACAATGTCTTTAAAAAACTGCTCGCCTTTTGGCATATCTTCAATGATACTCCCTGAAACTTTTATCATAAAAATGCCAATCATACTCACAATAATTAATACAATTGTTGTTGCATATACTATAACTCTATGATTTCTGACAATAGATTCTATTTTTTTTACAAGTTTTTCAATCCATCTTTTATCCAAATGTTTTAGGTGTTTTTCTTTTGGCAATGGCAGAAAACTGTAAACAATGGGAACAATAAATAAAGCGACAATAAATATGGCTATGATGTTGATTGAAGCAACAATTCCAAACTCCTTTAAAATTTGACTTTTAGTAAAAATAAATGTCGAGAATCCAAAAGCTGTGGTAACATTGGTCATTAAAGTGGCATTCCCTACTTTTGAAATTACCCGTTGCAATGATTTTGCCTGGTTCCCATGCTTTTTGACTTCTTGTTGGTATTTGTTGATTAAAAATATGGCATTGGGAACACCAATTACAATAATTAATGGCGGAATTAAAGCCATTAAAACTGAAATTTCATAACGGAATAAACCAATAATGCCGAATGCCCATGTGACACAAATACTCACAACCAACAGCGTAATCATGGTTGCTCTAATAGAACGGAAAAAGAAAAAGAAAATTAAGGCTGTAACTCCCAAAGCCAATCCAACAAAAATCCCAATTTCATCAATGATATTTTGGGCATTCATGGTACGGATATAAGGCATACCCGAAACCCTGACATCAATGTTATTTTCAGTTTCAAATTTATTAATGGCAGGATTTAAAATATTGAAAATAAAATCTTTACGGGCAGCAGTATTTACAATATCTTTCTTTAAATAAATAACAGACCGAATAGTTCCTGTTTTTTTATTGAAAAGGATATTGTCGTAAAATGGTAGATTTTCAAAAAGTTCAGTTTTAATTTTTAAAATTTCTTCCTGAGTTTTTGGCGTTTTATCATAAAGCGGAACAAAATCAAATTTTTCTTCATCCTTGTTTTTTTTCAGCTCTTTAATATCACCAATGGAAATTGTAAAATCTACCTCTGGATAATGGTTTAATTCTTTAGTTAAGTTATTCCATTCAATGAACTTTTTTGGTGTAAAGATGGTTGAATCTTCAACAGCTAATATGATCAAATTACCTTCTTCGCCAAAAAGTTTTAAAAACTTATTGTATTCAATGTTAACTTTATGATTTTCTGGAAGTAAATTGGCTTCTGTATAAGAAAAACGCATGTACTGCATTTGTGAAGCTAGAAAACAGGTGATGGCTGCTATTACAATTAAGATTATATATCTTCTTTTTAAAATAAACCGGGAAAGCCTTGACCAAAAATCCATTCGAAAAAATTTCTGCAAAGGTATAAAAATAGTTTGTCCTGCAGGTATTTGATTATCAAAATCCCAGACTAATTATATAGGTTGTTTTTATGGCCAAATTATCGCTGCAATCGGGTTTGTATAGGTCAGTAAATAATTGTTTTATGTTGGTGTAATTACCTGATTTGTATATGTAATATTATTAAAAGGCCGCTTTAATAGAAGTTAAAATTGCTGTTTCTGTTTTTTTATTTTCAAAATGGAAAAGTAAATGATATGACAAATAAAAAGCACCCTTAAGAGTGCTTTTATTTTATAAGTTTAACTTTTATAAAAAAAATTAAACTTTCATGATTTCTTGATCTTTAATTTTATAATGATTGTCAACTTCAATAATAAACGCATCCGTTAATTTTTGAATGTCAATTTCGGCATTTTCTTTCATGTCTTCAGAAGCTTCTACCTTTTTAATTTCGCTCATCGCCTCCCTTCTGCCATTTCTAATGCTGATTTTTGCAAATTCGGTTGCTGCTTTTGCTTGTTTGGAAAGTTCTACACGTCTTTCTTCCGTTAAAACAGGAACATTAATAATAATAATGTCTCCATTATTCATGGGGTTAAACCCCAAATTGGCAAGCATAATTGCTTTTTCAATGCCCTGCAACATGTTTTTCTCCCAGGGTTGAATCGTAATGGTATGTGCATCCATAGTGCTTACGTTTGCAATTTGAGCGAGTGGTGTTTGAGAACCATAATAATCAACGGTAACACTCCCTAACATGGCCGGACTTGCTTTTCCTGCCCTGATGTTTCTGAACTCTTTTTCTAAATGCAGAATTGAATTTTCCATTAATTCTCTTGTGCTATCTATAATAAAGTCTAATTCTTCATTCATAATTTGTTAAAATAAATTTACGATTATTTATCAACTTTTGTTCCGATATTTTCTCCGGATATCACTTTTTCTAAATTTCCTTTCTCATTCATGTCAAAAACAACTATGGGTAAATTATTTTCTTGGCTTAATGTGAATGCTGTCATATCCATTACTTTTAATCCCTTAGTCATGACGTCCTCATAAGTAATTTTATCAAATTTGATGGCGTCCTCATTTTTTTCAGGGTCTGACGTATAAATTCCGGCAACACGTGTACCTTTCAAAATAACATCGGCACCAATTTCTATCGCTCTTAAAACCGCAGCTGTATCTGTAGTAAAATACGGATTTCCGGTTCCTCCACCAAATATCACTACGCGTCCTTTTTCCAAATGGCGAACAGCCCTTCTTTTAATGAAAGGTTCTGCAACCTGTTCCATTTTAATCGCGGTGAGCAATCTGGTTTTTATTCCAATAGCTTCAATGGCACTTTGTAAGGCCAATCCGTTAATAATTGTGGCAAGCATACCCATATAATCTCCCTGAACCCTGTCTATTACCGTATTTGCAGCAGCAACGCCCCTAAATATATTTCCGCCTCCTATAACAATAGCGACTTCAATACCATTTTCCACAATTTTTTTGATTTCTTCAGCATAAGCCGATAAACGATCTGGATCTATTCCGTATTGGCGATCACCCATAAGTGCTTCACCACTTAATTTTAAAAGAATTCTTTTATAAGCCATATTTAATTTGAAAGTTATGCAAATATAAGAAATAGTTTATAAGTAAAAAGGCAATGTTATTGTGTAATAAAAATAACTAAAATAATTGGATTTTTTGTTCAGCTAAAATTTAGCGTTAAATTTTGTTATTGTATTTAAACGAATGCGATGCTAAATTTAGGGCTAAGTTATCTTTAACTTTTGATATTCATTAAAATATAGAAAAAAACCGTTGAAAGCGTTTTTCTATTTTATTTGTAGGTAGAGCTATTAGGCTAACGAAACTCTTTTAAAGTTGGTTATTGTAACGCCAATGGTTTTTACACAATCCGCAACAGTCAGTTTATCGTCTTTAATAAAAACTTGGTCCAACGTTGTGTTATCAGAAATAAATATTTCTAATTTTCTTAGGTATACATTTCTCAAATAAACTTATTGATCGGTTTTATTTAAATTGTCAAAAATTGTTTTTAATAGCGTCCCATTGTCTCCATTAAATTGCCAAAACATAATACCACCCAACTGATTTTCTTTTACATAATTAACTTTATATTCAATTGATATGGGATTTTCATAAGTTATGAATAAAGAATCTTTTAGACGCCAGATATAAGGAGCAGCAGCTGTACTATCCCAATAAGATATAAATCCTTTATCTGTTTTCAAGCTATCCGCAATACTATTATAATTATAGCTGCCCGTTACACCAGTAGAAGGCTGATAGAGCCCATTATTTTTAGTGTTGACTTTTTTCCACCACCTTCCGTAAAAAGGAACCCCCAGGACAATTTTATTTGCTGGAATACCAGCAGCAATGTATTGTTCGACTGCAATTTCTGCACTTATTGATTCCTCATTATCATCATATTTTGAGCTGAAAAAATTGGCATGATGACCTGTTTTTGCTTCCGAACCAGTATGAAAATCATAAGTCATAATGTTAATGAAATCTACATATTTCTGTGCTTCTTTCATATTGGTGTGATCAAGGTAATTTTGGCTGGCTCCTGTAGCAATTGTTAAAAGGTATTTGTTGTTTTCAGAAGAAAGAGAATCTAATTTTTTTCTTAATAACTTTAGGATTGCAGTAAAATTTTCTTTGTCTTCAGGCCTGTTGACGTTTCCGGCTCCAATTTGCCCAGGATACTCCCAGTCAAGGTCAATTCCATCAATTTCATGTTTTAGCATAAAATTTATGGCACTGTTTGCAAATACCTGCCTTGATTTTTTAGTTAATACGGTGTCCGAAAAATTTCCTGACCAGCTCCATCCGCCTACTGAAATTAAAATTTTTAGATGTTCATTGACTTTTTTTAGTGCATTCAATTTTTTTAAGGTTTCTGTATCTGAATCAAGTCCTTCAATTACGCGACCATCTTTAATATTGGCAAAAGCATAATTGATATGCGTTATTTGTGTTGCTTTTTCAAATTTTTCTCCCCAACTGTCTTGCCATTCATTAACATAAGCAATTATTTTATAACCTTCTTGAGAGACCCCATTTGTGGATGCTTTATTGTTAGAATTACAACCAAAAATAGAGATGATGATTAAGAGGAACAATAATTTCTTCATGTGCTTAAATTTTTTACTATTTCTTAAATTCTAATGTCAGATTAAAATATACTTTGTTAAAATGACATTCCTGAATACTGAGATAAAATGGTCTCAAAACGGCCTCTATCTGATAAAGTAACAAAACATTGTTTTTTATCTTTACCGCCAACAGCAATATTTGTCGGATTTCCCCCTTTTAAATTTACAGCAAGCAAATTGCCAATACTAGCAAGGGCAGACCCTTCGGCACCTTTTATGAAGGTAAATTCTTATGTAAAATAAGTACTGATATTTTCTAATTTTCCGCATGAATGAAAAATGATACTAATTAGAATTCAGGAGTAATTGTCGATATTTTTAAGTGTTAATGTTTTTTAGTAAAATTTGATAATAACTTTTCCAATCCTGAATTAATTGCCAATTCGGTATCGACTATGGGTTTACGGAGATTTTTTATAAGTTCTGTAGCACTAACATAATCTCCTTCGTTTAATTTGTCCTGTTCTAGACCCTTTTTTAATATTGATGACAAGTTCGCTAAATTTATCGATAAAGGTGCTAACTGATTAAGAGTAGGGTTGTTGTTTATTTTAGTGAACTCAACATTATTTTGTATCCATTTATTAAAGAACTTTAGCAATTCAGTTTTTGTTTCTTTGGTATTATTTTTTAGAAACGCATCAACATTTTCATTAAAATGCATGGCATCAATTGCATCAGCATTACATGCATCCGCAAATTGGGTAAAGGGTGAAAATGTCTTATATTTGGTACCTCCTTTATTTCTTTGATATCCTTTTAATGGTTCACAAATTTTTGTAAGGTTTATTAATGATGTTAAATTTTGATTGTTACTTATATTTCGTAAAATAACATCTCTGTTTCTTATATGTGTAATGCCAAGCTCTTCTAATCTAAAACTGACAACCTCAAGCCTTTTTAACATATTGTCCACGTCATTAATAGCTTTGTTTGACCAAAACCGTTCGGCGATGGCTGCTGTCCTTGGCCAAATTCTTGAATCTATAGTTAAAGGAGTAACCAATTCACTCCACATTGTTGCTTCTCCTCCTAAAATATTTTTTAATTGCTCATTGGTTAAATCATGAGTATCAGGAAATGGCTCGTTGGTGTAATGAGTTTCAACAGATTTTAATAGATCAATATAATACCCTTTAGACAGGATTGTTTTATAACCTAATTTAGCTGCTTTTAGCATCGCTTTAGTGCCCCTCCAAGAATGTATAACAACATCTTTTGGCAATCCGGGCTGAAAAATCTCATCCCAACCCATCATAATTTTGCCATTATCTTTAAGTATTTGTTGAACTTTACTATTAAAATATGCTTGTAGCTCATGATTATCTTTTATATCATGCTGTTTTTTAAAGGCTTGAATTTTTTTATTTTCATCCCAATCCTTTCCTTCGTTTTCATCACCGCCAATATGGAAATAGTTGTCAGGAAATAATGGTGCAACTTCTGTAAAAACATCTTTTAAAATTTCATAGGTTTCATCGTTTGTAGGGTCAAGAGTTGGATTAAATATACCCGAATTACGTTCTATTGTATATACAGTGTCTTTACTTGAAATTTCAGGATAGGCCACTAACCATGAGGTTGCATGTCCTGGAATATCAAATTCAGGAACAACTCGAATACCTAAATCTGAAGCATATTGCACGACTTCTTTAATTTGGGCGTGGGTATAATATTGTCCGTCAGATGCTAATTGATGAAGTTTTGGACGTGAATTAATTTGTACTCTAAAACCTTGATCATCTGATAAATGCCAATGAAAAACATTCAGTTTTACGGAAGCCATGGCATCCAGATTTCGTTTAATAACATTTAATGGTTCAAAGTGACGGGCAACATCTATCATTAAACCTCTCCATGGAAATCTTGGAGCATCATTAATTGTAATTTCAGGGAAAAAATAGGCTGATTCATTATTAGTTTCCAATTGTAGCAAGGTTTCTAAAGCATAAATGACACCTATGTCAGTAGTGGCATTAATAGAAATTTTATCTTTCGAAACTTTAAGTTGATAAGATTCGTCTTCATGAAGTTCTAGTTTCCCAATTCTTTTAAAATTGATTTCTAAGGAAGGATTTTCAATTTCTGAACTTTTAAATGCAAAACCTTCATCAATAAAAACGCCAGTTCTCCCACTTAATCTTCTTAGGAATTTTGTAGTGGCAATTTCAATTCTTTTACTAGCCTCTTGGTTTACGGAAATTGTAAAATTTGGTTTAATGATATAATTTGAATCACCAAAAATAATTTCCTGTGGCCAAGGCATTAAATTTAAAGTGTTGTTTTGTCCAAAACAAGAAAATGACACAAATGCAATAACGAATAGACTTATTTTTCTCATAATAAAAATTTAGAAATGATATTTTTTAAAAGCTTCAAGAGCGGCATAATCTGCTAAGCCTAACTCGTGGTATATTTGTGCTGTTTCATTATTTCTTTCCTCAGCTCGTACCCAAAACTCTCTGGTGTCATTTCCTTGAAACATGACGCCATCCTTTTGAGATTGATGGAAAAATATAGCTTTACGTTTTCTTAAAACTTGGTCAGGACTCATAGGTACCGCCATATCTATTTGATGGATATCCCATTCGTGCCAAGCGCCTCTGTATAACCAAACCCAGCAATTATCCATATAATCATTGTGTTTTAAATTTTCTAATGCTGCAAAAATAGTATCTAAACATACTTTATGAGTTCCGTGTGGATCAGCTAAATCACCTGCGGCAAAGATTTGATGGGGTTTTATTTCTGCTATTAAATTTTCAACAATATCAATATCAATTTGCCCTATAGGATTTTTTTTGACTGTTCCGGTTTCGTAGAAGGGGAGATTCAAAAAGTGAATATTTTTATCTGGAACTCCAATAAATCGAGTTGCAGCCAATGATTCTCTTTTTCTTATTAATCGCTTCAGTCTGCGAACTTCTATATCATCTTCAATATCTCCTTTTTTAGAATTTATTTTTTTTATTAAATGATCAATGTTCAGATCTTCTGGAATGACATCTTTAATAACTTCAGCAAATTTTAAGGCTTCGTGATCTGAAACAGCAATATTACCGGATGTTTGGTAAACGACATGTACCTCATGGCCTTGTTCAACAAGTCGGTCAAAAGTTCCTCCCATTGAAATTACGTCATCATCAGGGTGTGGACTAAAAATAATCACACGCTTTTTAACTGGGTTTGCTCTTTCGGGTCTTGATGAATCATCGGCATTTGGTTTTCCTCCTGGCCATCCCGTAATGGTATGTTGCAGTTTATTAAACATGATTATATTTACATCATATGCAGAACCTTCTTGTGAAATTAGGCTGGACATACCATGCTCATTATAATCCTCATCGGTAAGTTTTAAGATTGATTTTTTAGTGACTTGACATAACCAAATAATTGCTTTGCTGGTTAATTCTTTAGTCCAAATACAAGGACCAACAAGCCAAGGAGTTTTTATCCGGGTAAGTTCTTGAGAGGCTTCATCATTTAAGATAAAAGTGGTGTTATTGTGCTCTTGTAAATAGGAAGCCGGAACGTCTGAAGTAATTTCACCTTCAACAGCATTTTTAACAACCGTAGCTTTATTATGTCCCCAAGCCAATAGTACAATTCTTTTGGCTTTTTTAACCGAGCCAATACCCATTGTAATGGCCTTCTTGGGAACATTCTCTATACCTAAAAATGACTGGGCTGCATCTGCTCTGGTTAAATGATCAAGAGTTATGCTTCTCGTGCCGGAGTTGTAATGAGAACCTGGTTCATTAAAACCAATATGGCCAGTTCTTCCAATTCCCAAAAGTTGAAAATCTAACCCTCCATAATCTTTAATTTTCAAATCATAATCAATACAATATTGATGCAATTCAGCAAGAGAAACTGTTCCGTTAGGAATATTAATATTTTCAGGATTGATATCAACATGGTTAAATAAATGCTGGTGCATGAAATAGTAATAACTGTGAACACTGCTTTTATCCATAGGGTAGTACTCATCTAAATTAAATGTAACTACATTAGAAAAGCTTAAGCCTTCTTCTTTGTGCATCCGAACCAATTCTTCATAAACCCTTATTGGTGAAGAACCAGTTGCAAGACCAAGAATGCAAGGTTTGTATTCTGCTTGTTTGCTTCTAATTAATTCAGCAATTTCTTGGGCAACACAAACGGAACCTTCTGCTGAATTTAAAAACACAATATTGTGTATTTTTTCAAACCGCGTGTCTTCAAATTGACCGGCCGGTTGGTGTTTAATATTTGAAGTAGTCATACAAATTTAATTTAAGATTAAACAAAAATGGTAATTATTATGATATTGTACAATAAAAATCTATAAACAACACTAATAAAACAATGAAAAACAGTTTTTTAAATATAAACAAGATTGTTGTATTTGATACAATATATTTAAAGGCAAAAAATTTTGCCATCTAAAATAAAACCTATATTTTCCCCGAAATTAACAATTTATTTATCTAATATTCATTGAATCAAAAGTGGTTTGAAAATATAGGCAGTACCATTCCCAAAAAGTATCATCTTTTATTTTGGGGTAGTTATTTTTTGTTTAATGTAATACGTTGGGGAAGCTATTTTGACGATTATTGGTACTCTTTAAAATCTAATCTTGTTGAATTTCCTTTACATATATTGCTGGTATATTTTAGCATATATTATTTAATGCCTAAGTTTATTTTAAAAAAAAAATACAAGAGATATATACTTTTTTTACTACTATCATTAATTGTTTTGTATGTTGTTAGAACCGGGTTAAATTATTTTTTGGTAACCAAAAATATTTGGCCTGAAGCGGAAGGAACTCAGCAAGCTTTTACATTTAATCATATAATTGCTGTTATTTTAGGTGAGGTATATGTTTTGGCTTTAGCTTCCGCAATTAAATTAACTTTTGATTGGATTTATGAAAAAAAAAGAGCAGAAGATCTCCAGCAAATTCAATTAAATACGGAATTAAATTTTTTGAAATCCCAAATTCAGCCACATTTCTTTTTTAACACTTTGAATAATTTATATGCATTAACCCTTGAAAAATCGGATTCGGCACCAGCAGTAGTCTTAAAACTTTCCGATATCATGCAATACGTTTTATATGATGTGAAAGAACCGCTTATTAGGTTATATGATGAAATTAATTATATACAAAATTATTTAGATTTGGAGAAATTACGTTATGGTGAAAGAATAAATTCCAAAATGAATATTACTGGAAATATTGAAGAAATTAGTGTTCCGCCATTGCTTTTTTTACCTTTTATTGAAAATTGTTTTAAACATGGCTCTAAAGACAATGACCAAATTGAGGTTCGAATAACTTTTGAAGTTTTAAACAATAAAATGCTTAAGTTTAAAGTTGAAAACAACTTTGTTTACTTCAATGAGTCTGATAAAAAACATGGAATTGGTATCCAAAATGTAAAAAGAAGGTTAGAGTTGTTATTTAACCGTAATTTTAAGCTTCAAACCATTATTAAAAAACAAAAATATTCAGTTATTTTAAAAATCCCCATTCAATGAAAATTAAATGTATAATTATTGATGATGAACCTTTAGCTATTTCAGTTCTAAAAAACCATTTAAGTGATTTTAAAAATTTTGATTTAGTAGCAACTTTTAATACGCCAATACAGGCCTTGTCAGTCATTGAAAATAATGAAATTGATGTTATATTTTTAGACATCAATATGCCTAAAATGAGTGGTTTAGAATTTTTAAGAGTTCTAACGAATAAACCACACATTGTTATTACCACTGCATATAGAGAATTTGCCGTTGAAAGTTTTGATTTAGATGTTTTGGATTATTTGGTGAAACCTATTCCATTTGGAAGATTCTTAAAATCGATAAACAAAATACAAGGCCAAATTAATCTAGGAAAAGAAAAATTAGTTGAAACTTCCTTTAAAGAAGATCCTTTTATTTTTTTAAAGGTTGATAAGAAAATGATGAAAATTAAGCTTAATGATATTCTATATATTGAAAGTTTAAAAGATTACATTAAAGTTTTTACTGTTATTGGCGACTATTTGGTTCATAAATCTATGACAAGTATTTCTGAAGAGTTACCCAAAGATAATTTCTTAAGAATTCACAGGTCTTTTACAATTGCAATAAATAAAATCACCTCAGTTGAGGGGAATTCAATAGAAATTTTTAAAAGAAGATTGCCTATTGGCAGAAATTATCTGCAGGAAGCAAAGCAAAAAATTTTTAACAGTACGGAATTTTTAGATTAATCTTAATCTATTTTTAGAAAAAATGTTTTTTGTGCTTAAAAATGCTGAGTTGGGCTATTATTATATGTTGAATATAGAAAATATTTATATTTAATTTTTTTTAATTCTATCTTAGAGAAATATTTTTTAAACTTAACATAAAACCAAGAATGTCGAAAAGTAATCAACTTACCTCTAATAAAAAATCCAATACTCTTATCCCAATTATTATAATTGCAAGTCTGTTTTTCATCTTCGGATTTGTAACCTGGATTAATGGCGCCTTAATTCCTTTTATGAAAACGATTAATGAATTAACAACAGCGCAATCTTATTTGGTAGCTTCAGCGTCCTATATCTCTTTTGTGGCTATGGCTTTGCCGGCATCTTATATCATAAATAAAATTGGATATAAAAAAGGAATGTCCTTAGGGTTGATAGTTATGGCAATAGGAGCACTTGTATTTATTCCAGCTGCTGAAGCTAGAACTTATTGGGTGTTTTTAGCTGCTATTTTTATTCAGGGTTTAGGAATGACTTTACTGCAAACGGCTTCCAATCCATATATTACAATATTAGGGCCAATAGACAGTGCCGCAAAGCGCATTGCCATTATGGGTATTGCAAATAAAGTTGCAGGAGCTTTAGGATCACTTATTTTTGGAGCGATCTTGTTGTCTGGAATTGATGAGATTAATGAAAAATTAAGTACTGTAGGAGATGTAGAAAAAATACAATTACTTGATTCCATGGCAGACAGTGTTGTGACTCCATATATAGTTATGGCAGTTGTTTTGTTTGTATTAGGCATATTGATTAGACGCGCACCGTTACCTCATGTAGAGGCTGATCCAATTGAAGAAGCGACAGATGGGGAAACAACCAAAACAAGTATTTTTCAATTTCCACATTTATGGTTGGGAGTTTTAACGCTTTTTGTATATGTAGGAGTTGAAGTTATAGCCGGTGATACAATTATATCTTATGGTATTTCTTTAGGTTTTCCAGCCCTGGAAGCTAAATATTTTACAACATTTACCTTGTTGGCAATGGTTGGAACTTATGGTTTAGGAATATTCTTAATTCCAAAATACATCAATCAGGCTTTGGCACTAAAAGCAAGTGCTATTTTAGGAATTGTATTTACATTTTGTATTGTGTTTACTTCTGGTTTTACATCAGTTCTTTTTGTGGCAGCTCTAGGTATGGCGAATGCATTGGTTTGGCCGGCAGTATGGCCATTAACATTGAAAGGTTTGGGTAAATTTACTAAGACAGCTTCAGCTTTATTGATTATGGCAATTTCAGGAGGCGCAATTATTCCACCCTTATATGGAACATTTGTCGATGGAAATAAAGCCGATTTAATAGCTCAAGGGATGAGTGAAGTTACCGCTACTGCAGAAGCCGCTACCTCAGGCTATTGGATTTTACTGCCTTGCTATGTAATAATTTTATATTATGCGATAGCGGGACACAAATTGGGTTTGAAAAAAGAGAAAGATTTATAAATTTTTAATATATTTTAGTTTGGTATCAAAACGTTTAATTGCTCTTGATGTTTTAAGAGGGTTAACAATAGCTCTTATGATTATGGTAAATAACCCAGGTAACTGGAGCTATGTTTATGCACCTTTACGTCATTCAAAATGGCATGGGTGTACGCCAACGGATTTGGTTTTTCCGTTTTTTCTATTTATTGTAGGAGTATCTATGTGGTATTCATTTAAAAAGTACGGAGACGGCTTAACTAAAAAGGGACTTTTAAAAGTATTGAAACGATTTTTAGTTATTTTTTTATTAGGTCTTTTTTTAAATGCATTTCCAAAGTTTGATTTTGAAAATTTGCGCGTTTTCGGTGTACTTCAGCGTATAGCAATTGCCTACGCAATTGCAGCTGTTTTATGTATGAAATTTAATTTTAAGCAACTGTTAATTGTTTTCGGACTAATTTTAGTTGGTTATTGGGGACTGCTTTATTTTGGAGGTTCAGGGGATGTGTATGGTTTAGCATCTAATATAGTACGGAAAGTTGATTTATTTATTTTTGGTGAAAATCATGTGTATAATGGGTTTGGGATACCTTTTGACCCAGAAGGCTTATTATCGTCAATTACTTCCGTGGCAACAGTATTAATTGGATATTTTTCGGGAAGAATTATTGAATCTTCAGGAGAGACTTTAAAAGCCATTAAAAAACTGGCTATGTATGGAGTTGTTGCAGTTATTATAGGCTTGCTTTGGGATAATTTATTTCCAATAAATAAGGCGTTATGGACGAGTTCTTATGTTTTATATACGGGTGGTTTGGCAATGATGTTTTTAGCGTTATTACTATGGATAATAGATGTGAAAGGGATTAAAAAATGGTCAAATCCATTTATCCATTTTGGTACAAACCCATTATTTATATATGTGTTTTCCGGAATTTTTGCAGAAATTCTTTTTATGATAAAAGTTACAAATTCTTCTGGTGAAACCATATCGGGCCAGACGTATCTATATGAAAATGTTTTTGTTCCAATCGCCGGAAATATGAATGGTTCATTGTTATTTGCCGCTACACTGATCTTCTTCTATTGGTTAATAACCTACATTTTATATAAAAAGAAAATATTTATAAAAATTTAAGATAAAAAAAAAACTCGCTGAAAAGCGAGTTTTTTAAAATTTATATTGTTTGCGATTATGCTAACGAAACCCTTTTAAAATCGGTTACTGTAACACCAATAGTTTTTACGTAATCCTCAACAGTTAATTTATCGTCTTTGATAAAAACTTGGTCTAAAAGACAAAGTTCTTGGTCTAACGTAGTGTTGTCAGAAATAAACCTTTCTAATTTTCCTGGAAGAATTTTATCCCAGATTTTTTCAGGTTTGCCTTCAGCTTTAAGCTCAGCTTTTATATCTTCTTTAGCCTGAGCAATTATTTCATCAGTTAACTGCATTCTAGAAATGTAAGTTGGCACATGTTTAAGGGTTTTTCCCAATCGGCCAAGTTCAATATTCTCTTTTTCTATCACTGCAATTCTTGCCTCAGTTTCAGACGCAACAAAATTAGGGTCAAAATCTTTATATGATAAAGTAGTCGAGCCCATTGATGCAACTTGCATGGATACATCTCTTGCAACAGTGCTGGCACCATCAACATTATCCGATAATGCTGTTACTGCAGCAATTTTATTGCCTGAATGAATGTATGAACCTACAAATTTACCAGTCACTTTTTCAAATGCGCCTATTTCAAGTTTTTCACCAATAACGCCGGTTTGCTCAATTAATTTTTCAGCAACAGTCATTCCTCCAAAATCAGCATTTAAAAAATCTTCTTTTGAATTATGATTAATTCCTATTTCAGCAAATTTGGTTGCTAAATCAACAAAAGCATCGTTTTTTGCTACGAAATCTGTCTCACAGTTTAATGAAACGATAACACCTGCAGTATTGTCGTCATTAACTTTAGCGATCACAGCACCTTCTGATGAATCTCTGTCAGCTCTGTTTGCAGCAACTTTTTGTCCTTTTTTACGTAAAATTTCAATTGCTTTATCAAGATTCCCCTCAGCTTCAACAAGTGCATTTTTGCAATCCATCATGCCTGCTCCGGTAGATTTTCTTAAATTATTTACTTCTGCGGCTGTAATTTTTGCCATTTTTATTAATTTTTTTGTTGAATTTTAACATTCAATGGTGATACATTCATTTTACCTTATTTCCCTTTTTCTTCAGCTACAACTTCGACTGTTTTGTCTTTAGTTGCTTTTCTGTCAGACAAACCTTCAGCAATAGCATCAACAATAAAACCTAAAACTTTATTGATTGATTTAGAAGCATCATCATTTGAAGGGATCACATAATCTAAACCTCTTGGGTCAGAGTTTGTGTCAACCATTGCAAAAATTGGAATATTTAAGTTTTTGGCTTCAGCTATGGCAATGTGTTCTTTTTTAACGTCAATTACAAAAATGGCACCTGGCAAACGAGTCATGTCAGAAACAGAACCTAAGTTTTTTTGTAATTTTTCTCTTTGACGGTTGATTTGTAATTTTTCTCTTTTTGAAAGTGCATCAAAAGAACCATCAACTTTCATTCTGTCAATGATTGTCATTTTTTTAACAGCTTTTCTGATGGTAACAAAATTTGTCAACATTCCACCAAACCATCTTTCAGTGATGTATGGCATGTTAATGCTGGCAGATTTTTCTGCAATAATTTCTTTTGCTTGTTTTTTTGTGGCAACAAAAAGGATTTTTCTGCCTGAATTTGCAATTTTTTGAAGTGCTTCAGCAGCTTCTTCAATTTTTGCAGCGGTTTTGTAAAGGTCAATAATATGAATCCCGTTACGTTCTCCGTAAATGTATGGAGCCATATTCGGATTCCATTTTCTTGTTAGGTGACCAAAGTGTACACCTGCTTCTAATAAGTCTTTAATTTCAATTTTTGTCATTTTGTATTTTAGTTTACGTTCCGTTGAGCTAGCAATAGGTAAGTAGCGGAAATCCGATCTTACCTATTTGGATGCTAAACTTTTGTCAATCATTGACTGATCAACGACAACTTTGTTATTAATTTAATTTCAATGAACCACCAATAAAATTGATGTAACAATTCAAATAAACGATTAACGTTTTGAGAATTGGAATTTTTTTCTTGCTTTCTTTTGACCGAATTTTTTACGTTCAACCATTCTTGGGTCTCTGGTAAGTAATCCTTGTGGTTTAAGAATTAATCTGTTTTCAGGGTTTAGCTCAACCAAGACTCTTGAAATTGCCAAACGGATAGCTTCAGCTTGTCCGGTTATTCCACCTCCAAAAACATTTACTTTAATGTCAAATGAAGTTGCGTGATCTGTTAAGTTAAGTGCCTGTAAAACTTTATACTGTAACGCTGCTGTTGTAAAGTAGTTTTTAAATTCTCTTTTGTTAATAGTAATGCTTCCAGTACCGTCAGAAACATAAACACGAGCAACTGCAGTTTTTCTTCTTCCTATTTTGTGTATTGTTTCCATTATTTTAGATCGTTAAGGTTAATGGTTTTTGGTGTTTGAGCTGTTTGTTGGTGCTCAGTACCTGCATAAACATATAAATTTCTGAAAAGAGCGCTTCCTAATTTGTTTTTAGGTAACATTCCTTTTACTGCTTTTTCAAGAAGACGCGTAGGGTCTTTCTCGAACACTTCAATAGCAGTTAACGATCGTTGTCCTCCAGGATAGCCAGTGTGACGAATATAGGTTTTGTCACCCCATTTTTTACCTGTTAGATTAATTTTTTCGGCGTTGATAACAATTACATTGTCTCCGCAATCTACGTGAGGCGTGTAATTTGGTTTGTATTTACCTCTGATTAGCATCGCTATTCTAGAAGCTATACGACCCAACGTTTGGCCGTCTGCATCAACCAATACCCACTCCTTAGTAACGGTATTTTTGTTAGCTGATACTGTTTTGTAACTTAATTTACTCACAATTAAATTCTTTGTTATAGTTAAACATTCATTTTTTTCCCTAAAAAGGGAGTGCAAATGTACAAACTATTTTAGTGATAACAAACAGTGTTTCAGAGTTTTTTATTGAAGTATTTTTTTAGAAGAAAAAGAACAATTCCCAATGGATAATTGAAAATTAAAAAAGAACAATTAGAAGTGTAAGAAACTTAAAGCCAACTGCTTAATTTTTTTCAACTTCATGTCGTCGCCTGAAATACGTTGACCATAAAAAAGGTTAACAATGCAAAGAAATGGATTTTTTGATGAAGAACAACGAATTAAAAGCAATCGTTACTTCAGTGTAGATTTTAAAAAGAAACGGATACA
>Ga0314774_1000231_pt1 | contig 50008 bp, 46 predicted proteins | sample MetaGCBIA2018_FD_204515 | JGI IMG/M metagenome (GOLD analysis project Ga0314774, IMG submission 204515) | Cryopeg brine microbial communities from Beaufort Sea near Barrow, Alaska, United States - CBIA 2018 | ecosystem: Environmental > Aquatic > Marine > Coastal | place: USA: Alaska | collected... | reverse complement strand
ACGTGCAAAAAAGCGGAAGGATGAAAATTCCCTTTGGTATCGCGCAAACAGGGAAAGCCTTTAGAAATGAGATCGTAGCGCGGCAGTTTATATTCCGCATGCGGGAATTTGAACAAATGGAAATGCAATTTTTTGTGCGTCCCGGTGAAGAGCTCAAATGGTACGAGCACTGGAAAGAAGAGCGCATGAAATGGCATCTTTCTTTGGGATTAGGCAAAGAAAATTATCGTTTTCATGATCACGAGAAAATGGCGCATTATGCAAACGCCGCAACCGATATTGAATTTAATTTCCCCTTTGGTTTTAAAGAGCTCGAAGGTATTCACAGCCGAACCGATTTTGACCTAAAAGCGCATGAGGCGCATTCTGGTAAAAAATTGCAGTTTTTTGATCCCGAACTCAATGAAAATTATGTGCCGTATGTAATAGAAACCTCCATAGGACTTGACCGCATGTTCCTTGCCGTGTTCTCAAAAGCGCTGGAAGAAGAGCAACTGGAAAATGGCAGCACACGTACCGTACTTAAAATTCCGTCGGTGATCGCACCTGTAAAAGCCGCCGTTTTTCCTTTAGTGAAAAAAGACGGCCTCCCAGAAATTGCACAGAAAATCGTAGATGATCTTAAATGGGATTTTAATGTGGATTATGATGAGAAAGACGCAGTAGGACGTCGTTACCGTAGGCAAGATGCCGCCGGAACGCCTTTTTGCATCACCGTAGATCATGATACAAAAGACGATAATTCGGTTACCGTGCGCGACCGCGACAGTATGGAACAGGTGCGAATCCCGATTGAGAAACTGAATCAATTTTTACATGAAAAAGTCGATTTTAAGCACTGGATGGGGTGATTTTAAGTGAAGTAATAACATTTGATTGTTTCAGGAATTATTACTAAAACGTCTCGGTCATGCTGAACTCGTTTCAGCATCGCATTTGCCGCCAGATAATGTAACGAAGGATGGAGCATTACAACGCTTTAACCTCTTGTGCGACCCTGAAATAAATTCAGGTGACGTTACACTAAAATCTATTGGGACGAGAGATTGATTTAGTCGAAGAACAGACCTTAAAAAATCCGATACTTATTAATTCCATTGAGAAAAATAAAGAATTGATTTATGGATGAAAACCATCCGTTATCAAACTTTTCTTTTATACCTCCCAAGCCGAGCATTGAGGAATTCTAATGATTAAAGTTTTGGCAATAAATTTATTTTTTAGAGAGGAAAATATTTTTTAACGCCAATCAGCGAATATTCTACGCTTTTTAAACTATAATTGGCGCACTTGCGTACTTTTAAGCAAGCGCATTAAGAAAATCCATTATTTTTTTCGATTGTATAGTTCATGAAGTATAAATCCTCAATTTTCCTTGTTTTTTTGCTGTTTTTCACCCTTTTTAGCCAATTTTCATATGGTCAAGAAAAAAACGCCCCTTCCAGAATCAGTAAACTCCGGCTTGTGGGTAAAGTGCCCAGCTTGGCAAAACAACTGCAAAAAGGAACTTTTATAAAAAGCAATACGCGTGGCGAAAAGAAAGAGGTAAATCCTAAACGCAGGGGTACAAACACTACCGTTCCGGGAAAGGGTTTTCCTAAAAATGGTGATCCGCTGGTCAATCCATCCAAAAAAGCCAAAGACCGTTCCTATCAACCAGAACCCATACGCGTTTTTGACGCGCACATTTCAACTAATGCAGATCCCGTACCATCAGATCCCACGGGAGCCGTAGGGCCCAATCACTACGTGGCCGCGTGGAACACCGCTTTCCGTATTTTTGATAAAAGCGGCAATCCGCTCATTGAGGAAGCATCGCTTGCTACGCTATTTCCAGATAATACCGCCGGTGATCCTATTGTGCTCTATGATGCTGCCGCAGACCGTTATATCATTACCGAGTTTGAAGATAAAGACGATAATGAAGGTTTTGATGATGGTCTAAATATTGCTATTTCGGCAGGGCCAGATCCCGTTAATAGCGATTGGTACATATACACGGCCGGTTTTGAAACCGGTGCTTTTCCCGATTATCCTAAATATTCCATCTGGCGCGACGGCTATTATATCACCTCAAATATAGAGACCGATCCCAACCGCGATCCCAATGCCACGGGAGCCAATGTTTTTGTAATGCAGCGCGACAGTATGCTGGTGGGCGGCACACCTGGTTTTCTCTCTTTTGCTCTTCCAGGCCTGCAGCGCAATAGCTTTTACAGTCCGCAGTTTTTTAATGTGGGCTACGACGAACTGCCGGAAAGCGGTGGCGCCTCATTGGTTTTCATGCAAGATGATGCCTGGGCCGGTATTGATGAAGATCACTTAAACGTGTGGACGGTAAATGTAGACTGGCAAACTCCAGAAAATTCAAGCGTGGCCGAACCAGAAATCATTCCTACGGCACCATTTAAAAGTGTGTTTGACGGTGGAAGTTTTGAAAATTTAAGTCAGCCGTCCGGCCCAGATATTGATGCGCTGCAGGCCACCATTATGAACCAGGCACAATTTAGGGCCTTTCCAGGCTACAATTCTGCCGTATTTAATTTTGTGGTCGATGTGGCCGGCGATGATGACGAACAAGCCGGCATACGCTGGTACGAACTTCGCCAAAGCGCGGCAGGCCAGCCCTGGAGCATTTTTCAGGAAGGAACGTATGTATCGCCAGATGGTCAGAACACCTTTGCCGCCAGTATGGTTCAAGATCAAGACGGAAGTATTGGTATGGGTTTTACCACCGTAAGCACCGAAAATATGATCGCCATAAACTACACTGGGCGCTATAGTAACGACGCGCTCGGAACGATGTCTGTACCGCAAACGCTAATCGCACAGAGTACTGCAAACGATCCTTTTTCGCGCTACGCAGATTACACACATATGACCCTTGATCCCGCCGATCAGGAGACTATGTGGTTTGTTTCAGAATATTTTGAGCCACAATTGCGCGACGTTGTGGGCGTTTTTAAGCTCCAACCAGATTTTGACAATGATGTACAGGTTGCTGAAATTTTGAGTCCGAAGGAGGGAACGCCTACCTCAACCGAAGAAATTACCATACAGATACGCAACGCTGGCCGAGTTCCGCAGGGTAATTTTGACGTTTCTTACCAGATTGGCGATGGTGAAGTATTTACAGAAACCTTTACCGGAACGCTAGCCTTTAATGAAACGGCCGAGTTTACGTTTTCCCAAACGGCAGATCTTTCCGCCCTAGGCGAAACCTACCAAATCACAGCAAAAACCGAACTAAATGGAGATCAAAATTCGGAAAATGATGCCGAAATCGTCTCTGTTTTGCATATTCCTGGGCGTGATGTGGGCGTTTCAGCGATTATCGCTCCCATTACCAAAGGCGGCCAGACGACCAACGAACCTGTAACTGTCGCCATTACCAACTATGGCGGACTTCCACAAAGTGAGATTCCAGTGCGCTTTACGCTTAATAATGGCGCTGCTGTGAGCGAAATTGCGACCGGAACGCTAAATCCCGATACCACGTTCAACTACACCTTTGAGCAGACCGCAGACCTTTCCGCCCTTGGTGATTATAAATTTTTTGCCACCACATCACTTGCTGGCGATGCGATTGCCGAAAACGATTCCATATATAAAACGGTAAGTAATTTTTATTGCAGTCCGAGTGGTAACTGTGAGGATTATAACGACGGGGTTACACGTATTGATTTTGCTGGAATCAGCCCGGAGACCGAATGCACCGCCGATGGTTATGCCGATAATACCGAAGTTAATTTTGAAGTAGATCTTGTCGATGGAACCTCGCCCAGTGGCACTTTACAAATGGGCTATGAAAATTCAGCTTACGTCATTTTTGTTGATTTTGATAAAAATGGAGATTTTGAAGCTGGTGAGCGCGTGGCTTCGGGATCTGTAAGCACGTCTAATTCCGACGAAGCCTTTACTCTTAACCTTCCCAATGACGTTGCAACCGGTTCCTACCGCATGCGCGTTCGCGGAAAGGATATAAACGAGCGTGGAGATCTCAACGATGCCTGCGGCTTTCTCGATTTTGGCCGTACCAATGATTTTACGCTCACCTTGTTTGATTCATCTATTGTGCGCGGCATTCCTCTGGAAGAAGGCGAACTTTTGATCCTAACCGAAGATTATAAGCAGTTTGGCATCCTACTACGTGACACCAATTTTGAAAAAGATATGATCTTGAACGTCTTTACAATTACTGGTCAAAAACTGGTACAAAACAGTATAAAGCAAGATAATGGAAATTTCGTGTACGATCTGGATATGTCTTACGCTGCCACTGGTATTTATATTATACGTATAGGCACGGAGGATAAAGGTATTGTGAAGAAGATTTTTGTGAAGTAAGAGTTTACAAAAACGGTTGGAAATGGCTGAAAACCGGGTAAAATAGGTGAAAAATCGGGTGTTTTTGTCTATTTTTTGGATTAATTTTAATCAAAATTCACCATAAATTCAAAATATGGAAAAATTAGCAAACGTAAATCCTGGTAAAATCCTGTTACATGAATTTCTTGAGCCACTTGAAATAGCGGCATACCGGCTTTCAAAGGACTTAAAAATTCCACAAACGAGAATTTCTGAAATCTTAAAAGACAATCGTAGAATTACCGCTGACACAGCGCTGCGGTTGAGTAAATACTTTGGAAACTCCGCAAAGTTCTGGCTTGGGATTCAGAATGATTATGATCTTGAAGAGGAAAAGGAAAGTAAGGAGAGGGAACTTAGTCAGATTAAAGAACTTTAGAGAAAATGTCTGATAGTAAAAATTATAATTTTATATCTTAAGGCGTTTAATAGTAATAAATGAATAACGAAAAATATCATTTAAAGTCTGAAAGTAAATTTACACGTTTCGAATTTATAAGTGAAGGTTCTAAAGGCGCTATTAGAAAATTGATTGAGTTTCAAGAAACAACAAATCCGGATGTTTATAATTTAGCTTTTGGAGATTTTAATTCCAGAACGCAAAATTTTGATGATCTAGCGATTTCAGATAATGGGGATACGCAAAAAATTTTGGTAACAGTAGTCGACGCAGTATATACCTTTTTCAATAAATATCCTGATTTTTTCGTTTATGCAACAGGAAGTACTAAGTCTCGAACAAGATTGTACAGAATGGGAATAAGCCGATTTTACAATGAAGTCAAAAAAGATTTTTATCTTTATGGACAAATTGGAGACGATTTTGTTGCGTTTGAGATTGGTACTGAATACGATGGATTTTTAGCTCAAAGAAAATTTTAATAAAATAAATATGAAAACAGTAGTCAACATATCAAATCGAAACAAACCTCTTGTGGTGATAGATAATAATTTAGATAAATTACGTGACATAATACTATTTCCCAAGAAGTTAGAAAAGGCGAATAAAGTTCTATCAACCGCAAAATTACCGAATAAGAAAAAACGTGGCTAACATTTATAATTATACATAATTGTTAGGAAGAAAAAAACAGCAAGAAGAGTATTCAAAGCTATTTATTCTGGATTTGCAGAGAAACTAACTTTTATTCAAAAGTTCGTAGCATACAAAATGAAGATATAATAGACAGTCTTGAGAAATTGCTCAAAAAACGAACAATTGAGCTCGACGAAAATAATATTCAACCTATTTCCATTGAGCAATTCAATGCCGATATTGATCAATCACTTGAAGATTCTTAAAATGACCGTGTAATAAGCATAGAGGATTTAAAGTCAGAGGTTGAAAAATGGAGTTGAGCGTTTTCTGGACGGATTTTGCAAAGAAGAATCAAAAATAAGGAAGATCAGGTAGGATTCTAAAGTCCAGTGAAAATCACCAGAATCCTTATAACTTTTGTTCGACTTTAGAGAATAGCATTAGTTTGGCCGGCAAAAGACAGATTGCAAACGCAAACCTAAATAAGCTTATATCAAATCATACTTTATAAGCAAAAGCAATTGGCTTTCTAAAACAACCCGTCTTCTCCCCTTAAAAAAACGCCCTCAACTGTACCGTCCCCGTATGTATCGTCCTCGTGCTTTCGCTTTTCCTGCCAAAATAGGAAATGTTGAGATCCAGAAACTGGGTAAGTCGGCGCTGGGCGATGAGGTTCCAGGTAAAGTTGGTTCCCGGCTGTAAACCTTCGAGCATCTGGTAGGCCACGGGAGAAAAGGCACTTCCGCTAAAATCGTTATTGATATATTTGAGTTCGCCGTTCAGGGAAAGTTTCGCAGCATTTGCATAGCTAAAAGCAACGCCCAGATCTTGCTGTGTGAGCTTTTCCATTTCGCCCAACTGGTTATCTTTCTGGCCAAAACCATAAAAAGCCTCAATACGCGACTGCTCGTTAAATAAATACGACAACCGCGGCTGTAAATCTAGTGTCTCCAACTTAAAATTGCGCTGTTCAAAATTTTCTGAAGCACTGGAGTTGGTTCCTAATTCCGCTTTCAAATTTAGCAGATAACTTTCTTTCACTTTATGCAAAAAATTAAACTGATGGCTGCGCAGATCGTTTTCCTGAAGGCCTATGGAAAGTAAATTGGTGCTTTTTGTGCTTAAATAGGTATAACTAGTGGTGAATTTCTGGATGCCACGGTTAAAGAAAAGCGTGTTCCTGAGGCTCAGGTTCAGACTGAGTTCATCGTCGCTGCTGTTAAAAGGATTGAGGTTAAAAGCGTCACCTTCGCGCAAAATCTTGCGGTCTATCAAATAGCTGGTCTGGTTATAAAAATGGGAAAGAAATTTTTTAAAACCTGCCTGCCCAGACCATTGCTGTGGATTCAAGGTAAGCAACTGACTCAATTTATTCTGATGTGTTTTTACAAAAATACGGTTGGGCAACAGCACCCGTATATAATCCGCCTGATCGCGAAACTGTGCCAGTTCAAACTCTTGCAACTGTTGCACACCGTCGTTATTATAATCGTTCCACGTGTGGGTGCCCTGGCCTTCATCCACATTTACATAGGTAAATTCCTGCTGGGGAAGCGTCCCGCTACTGGTTTCAAAAACGGTGTTCCAGCGCAGCATTTGGTTAAAAAGACTCTGATCGTAAATCAACCTACTGTTCAACGATTGCTCATTTTCACGTTGGTTTTCGGTATATTTCAGGTTTCTGTAATTCACAAAAAGTGCCAAGCGCGTATTTTCATTTTTGACAAATTGGGATTTCAGATAATACGTATTGCTGCTGTTTACGCGCTGCAAATTGTTATCGCGCACACTGTCGTTTATGCGGTAACGGTAACCAATTTCGGTAAAAACCTTAGTGCTGTCCCCCAAGCCGGTAAAAACCTCATACGCCTGAAAACGCTGACTCAATGGATCTACGCCATTAAAATCTTCCTGTACGTTGTCTTCGGCGTTGACCGCCGCGCCCACCCAGGATTTGCCCAAGTCATAAACCGCACGTGAATTCAACCGAAAAAACCGTGTGGTTGCAGTATCTGTCCGGGTATTTAAATAACTCGTGTTTAAACTGGCGCGTAGCTTTGAACCCGTAAAAGCCCCCAAAATACTGTGCCTATTCCCCGAATAATTACTTGAATAAGTGAGGTTTTCAAAACGGTAATTGAGAATGGTACGGTCGTTTTCCACATAATTGAGTCCAGTCGTGAGAAAGGTCTGATCGCCTTGAGGCAAAAGCGGCAGGTTCCAATCCCTTGAAAATTCTATATTATAGGTGCGTTCCACATTCCTGAAATCCTCTTGAATATAATCCAGATTGGCGTAAGCTTCCAATTGGTTTTTTTCAGGAGTGCCAAAAATCTGCTGATTTGCGGTGATTTTACCGGCAAAACCGTCATTATTAGTATCGTCAAGGTCAGAAAATAGATTGAGGTCATTTTTACTTCCTGCTCCTTCAAAAGCGATTTTTGTTTTCGCCGAAGGCGCATATTTACCTTGAACCACTGCCATTTGCAGTTTAGTGGGCGCAAAAAGCTGTACAACGGGCGCAAAATTTCCCTGCGGAATCCCATTTACAGGAGTTACATATTCATAAATATTGGAAATTGCATTTCCGTCGCCCAGCACATAATTGCCCTGCCCAGATCCTACCTGCGTAAAGCGCACATTAAAAAGTTCGTCTTCAGGATCTGTGGAAAACACGAAGATTTTCTGCCCATTGCGCAGCTCTTTTCGGTATAATATTTTGTTTTCGTCATACGTATCGGGCGTGGCGCTTGGAGCGATCATTTGGCTGCGGTCATCTCCGGCTTGCTGTAATATATCCACCTGCCCTTCATTAAGATTTTGCAATAGCGGTTGGTTTTTGGCATCACTTTCAGAATATACATGCGCCCGCAACGCGAACTTCTCGTCTTTGGTTTCAAAACCGCTTCCGCCGTAGGCGATCACGCGCGTAAAATTCTGCTCGCTGTATTGATATTCCACCGAAATCCGCATCTCGCTCGTAATGGGAAATGTAGGGTTAAAACTGAGTTCACCCGCGTTATAATCTATCACATAATCCTCGGTCTCACCACGATGCAGGAGCACCCCATTTACATACACGCGCTCGCTCCCGCTCACGATGAGTACATATAATTCACCGTTGGGACCCGTCAATTTATATGGACCTTGATTGCCTTCCTGCCCAGTGAACCGACTCTGGGTAAAAACACCGCGCACCAATGCGCCGGTGGCAAAGAGCGAGGTCTTGTTTTCTTCGTTGTCAAGTGTTCCGTTCAAAGAAAGACCTTGTACTTTCTTTGAAAAACGGCCAAAATAAGAGCTGTTTTCCTCTAAATTAATGTCGCCCGCACGAATGTTCCAATTATCGCTGTACAACTCGATGAAAATCTGGTCAAATTCATCCAATCGCTGTGAATAACCGCCCTCCTGCTGGGGAATATTGGCATCCTGAATGGAAGCCCGCAAACCGACTTTCTCACTCAGTTGACCGCTGATCTGCAGGTCAAGTTCAGAGTTGAGCGTGCTGTTCTGGTTATTGCCCACGGTCACGCCACGCACGATGCTCCCGGAAACATTAAGCCCGTCAAATGGGGTAAACTCAGGCGTGTTACGTTCTTCCTGAAGCGCCTGCACCTTATCAAGAGCGCCCGAACTACTGACGACCCGATTGCGGTCGAACAAAAAATAACGTTTGGTGAGGAATTCGGGATAAACAGTGTACTTAAAAATGAGTGTATCTGTCTCAATAGTATTGCTTTCGCTAAAGCGAAAAACAGCACGGCCAAAATCCATTTTATATGTAGAACTGTCAAGTTTTTGGCCATTTTTCAGGCGCACTTCAAAAAAATAAGGATTAATGCTCACGCTATCCAAAACCACCGAATCACTGACTGCAAGCCGTTTTTGTCGCGCAGTGGGGTCATTAATATCCTGCGCTAAAAGCAGCGTGGGGAATATAACCAATAAAAGCAGTATGGCGTGGCGCATTATTAAGTTAACTGGAAGAAAGGTGCATTAGTATGACCTGGCCAAAAATAAGCAAAGTAGCGTGGAAATGTGATTTTTTAAAAAGCTCCTTATCTTTTATTGAATTGTTGAACACGTATTTATCCTGCAAGGCGGTGTGCTGAGCTTGTCGAAGTATGTTGCCGCAGGCCTCCTTGTAGGTTTGAAAAACGAATATTGAACAAACCACAACATCCGTGTTTAACCACCCCGTCACCGCTGAAGCGGTGCCACCCCTACTTAAAAAGGAGGGGAACCTAGTAGGACGCAAACTTCCTCCAGATAGCATTACTTTCATTATCTTCGCGCTCTATGAAAATCATCTCTTACAACGTTAATGGAATACGCGCCGCCCTGCGGAAAGACCTTATGGGCTGGCTCAAACACGCCAATCCTGATGTGCTCTGCCTACAGGAAATAAAGGCGCATAAAGAGCAATTGGAACTCGAGGTTTTTGAGGAGGCTGGCTATCATGCGTACTGGTTCAGTGCGCAAAAAAAAGGCTATAGTGGCGTGGCCATTTTAAGTAAACAGGAACCTGATCATATTGAATACGGTACGGGAATCCCTTCTATGGATGCCGAAGGCCGCAATATTAGGGCAGATTTCGGCGATTTATCGGTCATGAGCCTGTATTTGCCTTCAGGGACAAATATGGCGAGATTAGACCATAAACTGGAATATATGAACCTTTTTCAGCAGTATATCGATACCCTGAAAGTGGAACGGCCGAAACTCGTTATCGCTGGTGATTACAACATCTGCCATGAGGCGATAGATATTCACGATCCTGTTCGGCTTAAAAATACCAGCGGATTTTTACCTGTGGAACGTGCCTGGATAGACAGTTTTATAAACAGTGGTTTTATAGATTCTTTTCGGCACCTTAATACGGAATCCGAGCAATATTCCTGGTGGAGTTATCGCGCCAATGCACGCCCGAACAATAAAGGTTGGAGAATAGATTACAATATGGTGAGCGCGCCACTCCAAGAAAATATCAAACGCGCGCTTATTTTGAGCGAAGCTAAACATAGCGACCATTGCCCAGTTTTAGTAGAATTGGATTAATTGCAAACCTTGAACCTTAAATCTTGAATCTTAAACCCGCAATTTTAAACTGAAAATGAAATATACCACCCTTCCAAATACCGATATCAAAGTAAGTAAAATCTGTCTGGGCACCATGACCTGGGGCGAGCAAAATACCGAAGCCGAAGGCCACGCCCAGCTGGATTATGCCATAGATCAAAACATCAATTTTATTGATACGGCAGAATTGTACAGTACACCCGCGCGCGTGGAAACCTACGGCAGTACTGAAAAAATCATAGGTTCTTGGCTTAAAAAACGTGGTAAACGCGATGATCTGATCATCGCCTCAAAAATTGCCGGCCCAGCCGAAATGACCAAGCACATCCGTACCGGAGGTTATGCCAAAGCGGAAATAAAGGATGCCATCCACAAAAGCCTTAAACGCCTGCAAACAGATTATATAGATCTATATCAACTGCACTGGCCAGAGCGAAATACCAATTATTTTGGCAAACTGGATTACAGTCATAATGCCGATGAAGCGTGGAGCGATAATTTTAGGGAGGTTTTGGAAAGTCTTAATGATTTTGTGCGAGAAGGCTTGATCCGCCATATCGGTGTGAGCAATGAAACACCTTACGGCCTTTCCCGTTATCTGGAAGAATCCCGAAGCCAAGGATTGCCAAAAATGATTACGATGCAAAATCCATATAATCTGCTTAACCGAAAAGATGAAATAGGCTTAACCGAAATCATGTTACGTGAGAAAGTGGGTATGCTGGCTTATTCGCCCATGGGTTTTGGCACATTAAGCGGGAAACATCTGGACGGCATTCAAGGAAATACGCGTCTTTCGCTTTTTCCACAATATGACCGTTACAGTAATAAAAACAGTATTGCAGCAACGCGCAAATACAAAGAAATCGCTGAAAACCACGGACTTTCATTAGCACAAATGGCGCTTGCCTTTGTTAACAGCAGACCGTTTGTGACAGCCACTATTATAGGTGCTACAAAAATGGAGCAGCTTAAGGAAAACATTGCCAGTATAGACATTGAACTTTCCAAAGAGAATTTAGAGGAAATCAACGCGGTGCATGCGGCGATTCCCAATCCTGCACCTTAATAAGTAAGTTATAATTTTTTTTGAACACGCTGTTTAAGGTTAGGGCCGAAAGCAGAGAATTTCATTAAATTATAATAAAAAACGACCGATTTCATTATGAAATCGGTCGTTTTTTATGCTTTTTTGCCTGTTTTTAAGCATTTAAAGCCCCATGCTTTTCTTGACATCTGGCAACAGATTTTTGCCTTTGGCCATGATCATGCCATTGTCTGCAGAAGAATCAAAAACGTAGAAAAAACCCTGAGCTTCTGCAACTTGATTCACAATTTTTTCGGCCTTTTCCCTGATAGGTTTATAAAGCATATCCTCCGTTTCTTTAAGCTGTTTTTCTATATTTTGCTGGGTCTGCGCTAGATTACGCTCAATAAGCTGTAGATCACTTTCGCGCTTCGCGCTCTCTTCTGGCGTGAGGGTGGATTTTTCTTCATCAAACTTTTGAAATTTTGCCTGATATTCCCGGTAGGATGCCTGAAAATCTTCACGGTAAGCTTGGTCTGTACGGCTGATTTCAGCTTGGGCCTGCTGCTTTTCGGGCATGAGATCCAGCAAAGCGTTCATATCTATATGTGCGACTTCTTTGCTCTGCCCTTTTGCTTGGAATGATAATGCAAAGACAAGTAAGAATAAGGAGGCGTATTTTATCATGTTTAATGGACTTTACTATGGTTTTGATCAATATATGCATTTAGCTTCAAAAACTGCTTTTCTCTAGTTGAATAGGCTCCCTTAAGACTGCATTTGCAGCTTAAAGTTTAAAGATTTAAAAGTATAACGTCGTGTGCTTAAAGACTCCATTTATTTTGAGAAGTTGCTTTTTCTTTTCGGTCTTTGGCTAAATTAACCACGCGCTGGGAAAATGGAATTTCGATCCCTGCGTATCAAAACGGCGTTTTATGCTTTACGGGAGGTGGCAATTTAGTACAAATGCATCAGAAGCGGCAGGGGTGCTCGCATCAAATGGCATCGTCAACTATGAACATTTGAGCGCTTGTTTATAAACAAACCTCAAATACTATTCTATACTATTCTGTTTTTTATTTTGAAGTAAAAAGGAAACAATGGCCTCCATTTCTTCTTTTTTCAATGAGCCTCCGTACGCGGGCATATTTTCGGCTCCGTTTGCGATGCGTATGATCATCTGGTCGTGGGTAAGCCGGTTTTGTACATCGGTGAGTTCGGGACCGCGAATGCCACCCTGATCTCCTATTTTATGGCAGTAAATGCAGCCCATGGTGTTGAACAGCGAAATCCCTTTTTTTACCTCTTCGCTGGGTTTTGGCACCGTACTGTATTCTGAAAGTGGTTTGGCATTAAAATGCGGCGACCACGGCGCTTTGATCCCAATGTACCACAGCCCGCAAATGGAGACGATTATAAATAAAATACCGCCCATCGCCCAGGGCCTGCGCAACGGGCTCCTTTCTCCTTTATTCGATAAAAATGGAACGGAGAACAGTACAATAATACCTATAAGTGGACCAAAAAAGATCACATACGACTCGATCTGGCGCGGCATGAGGGCAAAAAGGGCGAAGATCCAGGTAAAGTACCAGTCGGGCTTGGGATCTGCATCCACATTGGTAAGATCTGGCGCCGATGTCAATTCTGGAGCTCCCACAAAAATAGCTAGACAGACAAGCACCACAAGAACAAAAAGACTGAACACCGCATCGCGCCAGATTGCATTCGGGAAAAACGGAACCCCTTTTTGCTGCAACATGTCCTTATACCATTTCCGGTAGGTTTTGGGATCTACCGGCCGGCCCGCTTTTGGAGGTTCAGAAATACCGTTCCGAAAAACAAGGTACAGGTGAAAACCCACAATACTGAACAAAATTGCGGGAAAGAGAAACACGTGCATGGCAAAAAAGCGGTTGAGTGTCTCGCCGCCCACTGTGGTCCCGCCCAGCAGAAAATAGGCAAGGCTGCTGCCCACCAGCGGGATCCTGCCCAGTTGCTCTGCCGCGACCACCGCGCTCCAGACGCCGTTATTGTCCCAGCGCAGCAATTGGCCGGTAAAAGCCATGACAATGGTAACGCCCATAAGGATCACGCCGGTGATCCAGCTCATTTCCCGCGGGTATTTATAAGCTGCATTGATATACACGCGTATCATGTGCATGCCCATTAAAAACACCATACCGGAGGCGCCCCAATTGTGCAAGCCACGTATAAAACTGCCCCATAAGGCTTGGTTTTCAATATACTGCAGCGATTGGTAGGCCACATCTGCCGAGGGCTGATATAAAAAGGCCAGCGCAATACCGGTAAGCACTTGCACGATCAGACAAAAAAGTGTCGCGCTGCCCCAGACGTAGTTCCATTTTGCGCCAGGCGGAACCAAATGCGTGGTGAGCGGTTTAAAAAGTTCGCTCAGTCCCCCACGATCGTCCACCCAATGCCATATTTTGATCAGTTTCTTTTTCACGCGTTTATATCTGTTATGGGCAGGGATGATGTCTGGATCTCAATGTGGTTTCCCTGAACCCGCACGGGATAGGTGTACAGACCGCGTGGCGGTGGCCCCGCGGCACGAGAACCGTCCTTGTAATATACCCCGCCATGGCAGGGACATAAAAACAGTTCTGATCGCTGCTCCCAGCGCACCGGGCAGCCCAGATGCGCGCAGTTTACCGAAAAGGCGATAAAACCCCCGTCAGGTTCCTGGCGCAGATAGGCCGCGGTATCGGCGATTTTCTTTCCCCAATTATATGGAGAGGCGTTTTAAATTTGACCATTTTTGTTTCCCCCGGTTTAAATTCGGATAAATCTGCCACCTGCCGCCATTTTTCGCCACGATCGCGCAGCACGGGATCGAGCATCGCCATTATCAACGGGAGCGACAGCACGGTACCGATGATTCCGCCTACGCCAAAAACGATTTTATTGAGAAAGGAACGCCTTTCCATAAGAGGCTTGTTTCTTTCACATTCACAGCTCATGGTGCTCCTCGTTTTTAAGTTCGTTGTTCAGATCTGAGATCCATCCGCCTAGAGCAATACCAAAAGTAATCAGGCCTATCCCCGTGATGAACCAAGTGGTCAGGATTCCCCAAAATATCAATACCACACCCAGTGCGGTGAAAAAGGGCCAATAGGTAGGTCTCGGCAATTTATGGGGCTTTGCGGTCGGTTTTTGGCTCATTTTGACTGATTTTTAAAGGTTATCTGTATTTTTTTGAGTTCGCTTTTAGTATCTCCCTCTAGCCATTTTAGGAGAATATGCACCGAGGCCGTCACGTATAATACACAGCCCGGGACCCACATGAGCATCCCGGCGAGTTCCTGATCTGCCTTCGGCGAAAGTGGCAGCGGATTGTTAAAGCTGGAAACAAGCGGAATCATGCTTTCCGCGGTAGCGGAAGAAGCCGAAAAAACGACCCATAAACCCAATAAAGAGCAGCTTGCACACGATAAAAATAAATAGACCACCGAAGGCAAGGGTGCAATGCGCCGTTCTGGACACGGATTGAAAACGGGTTCGGTGAACAGGATTCCGCTTACAAGCAGAACGCCCAATAAAACTTCTTTTGGAATAGAAGTCACCCAACTCGAAGCACTGGCCGAAATACCACAAATGGCATTTCCCGTAATGGCCGAAAGTTGGGCCGCGCTGAGGAAATGTGCTCCCCACATGGCCGTCGCGCCAATAAACCAGGCATAAATGAACCCATTGCTGAAAGTGCTCAACAAAGCAATCCCATAGCGGGCCGGGAGCGCTTTCCAAAGAAAAACGGGAATGACCAGCAGCAGGAGTATTTGCTGTAGCATCGCCATGCTGTGCAGGCCAAATTGCGGCAGATGAGCAAGCGGGGATCCCACGGCCATATAGAACAAACTGAATGCGATAAATAGGCTCGCCCATTGCTGTCGCACCGGTTTTATAGCAAGATAATAGGCCATAAAAGTTCCTGCCAAAATCAAAAACCAAGAAATGGACCAGTAGTGGGCCGTAAAAAAATAATCTATCACGTTCATAGCAGCGGTGTTATATAGACAAAGAAAAAAACGATGATCCAGACCACATCAACAAAATGCCAGTACACGTCGACCCCGCCCATACCGGCGACGCTCACCCTTTTGTATTTTCCAAAAGAAAGGGCTAATAAAATGGAAAGCGCGATGAGCCCCAAAATCACATGAAGCCATGAAAACCGGTGAGCGTAAAAAAGCTAGATCCAAAAACATCACTTTTCAGCGTGAGCTGTTTATTGTACAGGCCAATATACTCGGTAATCTGGCCCACCATAAAGATCAGGCCGAGCAAAATAGTGGTCCCCATGGCGATTTTAAAGGTTTTCCACCGGTTTTTGGCAAGTGCCTTTTTGCCCCATAGCAGCGTAAAACTACTGGCTATTAAAAGTAAGGTAAAAATGCCCGATCGCAGTGCATCCAGATTTGCCGAGACCGTATCTGTGGCATTCGTAAAATTACGGTAGTATACATAGGCCACGATGAGCGCGATAAAAAAGAACGCCTCAGAGCTTATCAAGACCAGTACCAGTAATTTGCCTTTATCCTTCATTAATTGAGCTTTTTATCGGGGTTTTCGGGGTGCTTTAAATCCCATAACGGTCTTCTGCTGTGCACGGGCGGCAGTTTATCAAAGTTTTGCAGCACCGGTGGTGAAGAAGTAGCCCACTCCAGCGTCCAGGCCTCCCAGGGATTATCTGTGGCCGTTCTCGGTCTTTTCAGCGTCGTATACAGGTTCCAAAGAAAAAAAGCCACGCCGGCAAACATGAATACGGCGCCAATGCTAGAGAGCATATTGAGTGTACCCCAGCCTGGCAATACAGGATAGGTGTAAATACGCCGCGGCATGCCAATAATCCCCAGAATATGCTGCAGTAAAAAAGTAAGGTTAAAACCAATTACAAAAAGGAACAAATGCCATTTTCCCCATTTTTCTGAAAGATATCTGCCCGCAATTTTTGGAAACCAGTAATAAGTGCCCGCAAAAATCGCAAAAGCGGTCCCGCCCAGAAACACATAATGAATGTGCGCCACCACATAATAGGTGTCAGTCAACTGCCAGTCTATGGGCACCAGCGCAAACGAAGCGCCACTGAGGCCGCCCACCGTAAAATCTATAAGAAAGGATAGGCAGAACATCATGGCCACCGTGAACCGAATGGAACCGCGGTACATTGTCCCTATCCAGTTGATCACCTTAATACCGGTGGGAATACCGATCAACATACTGCTAGCGGCAAAAAAACCGTTGACCGTATTGGTCATGCCCACGGCAAACATGTGGTGAATCCAGACGCCAAAGGCCAGCAGTGCGATCGCAACGGTAGAAGCCGCGACAAAAGTGTAGCCAAAAATAGGTTTGCGGGAAAAAACGGGGATGACCTCAGAAATGATCCCAAAGGCGGGCAGTATCAGAATATAGACTTCCGGGTGGCCAAACGACCAGAAAAAATGTTGCCATAAGATCGCCGATCCCCCACTGGAAGGGATAAAAAAATGCGCATCAAATTGCCGGTCGATCAGCATCATAAAAAGCCCTGCGTTAAGCAGCGGGAAAGCTGCCAGGATCAAAAACGCGTTCACAAAAAGCATCCACACAAAAAGCGGGAGCATGGTAAGTTTCATTTGTGGGGAGCGGAGTGTAAGTGTTGTGGTAACAAAATTGAGTGCAGCACCTATACTTCCCATTCCGGTTAAGATGAGCCCAACGGTATAATAATCAACCCCCAGCGTTGATGAATAGTTCTGCTCGCTCAGTGGGGCGTAATTGAACCATCCCGCCGCAGGTGCGCCGCCGGTAAAAAAGCTGAAATATAACAACAGGCCACCCAGACAGGTCATCCAGAAACTAAAGGCGTTCAAACGTGGGAAGGCCATCTCATTAGCGCCAATCATGAGCGGCAGCAAATACGTTCCCAGACCAATAAGTGCTGGCATGAGCACCAAGAAAATCATGGTGGTACCGTGCATGGTAAAAATTTGATTGTAGGCTTCTGGGGAAATCAGGTCATTATTGGGCACTGAAAGTTGGGCGCGGATGATCATAGCCTCAAGGCCGCCCACCAGAAAGAAAAACAGCGCCAGCCACAGGTACATGATCCCGATCTGTTTGTGGTCTACCGAAGACATCCACCCCAGGCGGCCACGATCTGTTTTTAGATCTGGGATCTGTTCTTCTGTTTCCGGAATGTCTAGAAATAGGCTCATTTTAGGCTCATTTTGGGCTCATTTAAGGGAATGTATATAGGCCACCAAAGCGTCCAATTCTTTATCGGAAAGTATAAAATCTGGCATTTTTACTCCTTTTTTGATCTGCTGCGGGTCTTTTAACCAGTCGTGCAGGTTCTCTATAGTATTGCGTTTAAAATCACTTAGAAACCATTTCCGCGAAGCGAAATGGGTAAGGTCTGGGCCTATGCGGCCATTGGCACCCGCGATATTGTGGCAACTAGCGCAGGTTTTTTGCTCAAAAAGCTGTTTCCCCATGATCGCTTTTTCCGTACTTGGAGCAATGGCGGATTTTAATTGCTCGGCCTTCCAGTTATCAAAATCGGTCTGCGATTGCGCGATCACTCGTATGCGCATGCGGGCGTGCTGCATACCGCAAAACTCGCTGCATGAACCCAGATATTCGCCCGGCTCAGATGCCGTGAACCACATATGGTTGGTAATACCGGGGATCATATCCATTTTCCGCCCCAGCGCCGGTACCCACCAGCTGTGAATCACATCGCCGGAAGTTAATTGCAGCATCATCTTTTTGCCTACGGGAATATGGATCTCATTTGCGGTGATCACGTTTCCGTCAGGATATTTTGCCTCCCACCACTGGTGCCCGGTGATCTCAATATCTGGCACTGGATTTTCAGGAATGGTCTGTATCTCTTGCATCGCATGGAGTGTAAGAACCAGAAAAAAAGCGGTGACGCACACTGCCGTCGCTGTGATAAAAATCTCAAACTTGCGGTTGCCGTGGTTTTGTTCCGGCGTGCCGGAAACTTTTGACGCCCTGTACTTGATGGAATAAAAAATGACAAAAAACACCACAAGCCCGAAGATTATCGCGGCCAGAATAATAAAATAAATAAAGAGATGTTTAACGATCCCAATATCTGTCAACCGAAGAAAGGTGTTTAATTCCATTGGGTTTTAAAAAATTGAATTCCAAAGGTGGATCAACCGGCTTTGTAAAATTTTATAAACGACGGAATTCCAATGCCCAGCGAATTATAAGGAATTGATGATGTAGCTCAATTTTTGTATGAAATTAGGCGTTTTTAAGTCGGAAAGAGCTAATTTCTGAGGCTAAAAAACTGTTTTAGAGTGAATCTAGATTTTATGGATGAGGCTTTTGATCTCCTCCATCAGGTTGTTTTTTTGGGCCTTGTCGCCTTTTACGCTCAGTAGGATCTCCTTCACTTTTGAGGAACCAAAGCCCCATGCTTCCTGCAGGGTAATGTTTGGCGGGAGCGAAAGTTCGCCGGGATTTGTAACCGCATCGATGATAAAGGGTTTTGGCGAAGCAATCGCCATTTGAATGGCCCTGTCAATATCTTCGGCATGCTCTACACGGATGCCATCACCACCACAAAGTTTTGCATATTCGGCAAAATTGGGATTGGTAAGGGCAAGTACTTTATCTGCCATGGCATAACCCGCCTCTTCCATTTCGATCTTCACAAATCCCAGTTGGCTATTATTGAAAACCAGCACTTTTACCGGCCAGTTGTAACGCACGGCCGTAATAAAATCGTTCATGCACATCCCAAACGCGCCATCACCCACAAGTGCCCAGACCTGCCTTCCGGGATTTACGCTCTGTATGCCCATTGCCGCCGGAAAGCCAACGGACATAGAGCCGTGGTTAAAAGAACCCAGCAGTCGCCTTTGAGAATGTAACGATAAGTGGTGCGCCACCCAAATTGCGCTCTCTCCCACATCTACCGTAAAACAGGCATCTGGCGAGGCCATTTTATTGATCTGCTGCATAAAAAGCTGCGGGTGCAAGGGTTCTGAATCTTCCTCAAGATCGTTATTTTCCTCTTTTTCGGCTTTCCAGTCCTTAAATTTATCTGTCAAATGATCAAGGAACTTCCGCTTTGATTTTTCTTCCACTTTAGGTAGCAAACGTGTTAAAGCCTCTAAGGTATCGCTGTGCACGCCAATATCAACTTTTGCCCGGTTGCCAATATTCTCCATACGTTTGTCAATCTGTATGATCTTGCCATCAGTGGGCAGAAAGTTGCTGTATGGAAAATCTGTGCCCAGCATAAGTAATAGATCTGCCTGCATCACGGCCTGATAACCGGTGGGATTGCCAATAAGACCGGTAAGACCCACCACATTCTCATCCTCTTTGTGAAAGATATCTGAAGATCGCAGGGTATGTACGATGGGCGCCTTGATCTTTTCTGAAAGTTGAAGTACTTCATCCCTGCATTCCTGGCAGCCCGAACCTGCCAGAATGGTTATTTTTTTAGCATCGTTGATAGCGTCTGCCACGGCTTCAATATCCTTATCAGATGGTACAAGTCTGGCATGGGATCTGAAGACAGGATGCTTAAAATCCTCGCCTGCAGCATCGGCCTTCGCAATGTTTACCGGGACCTCCACACGCACCACGCCCTGTTGCTGCAAGGCGATCTGAATGGCACGCAATACAACGCGCGGGGCCTCTTCCGCCGTGCGCACAATGGCTTGATAGGCGCAAATATCATCAAAAATGCGCTCCAGCCCCACTTCCTGGAAATAATTGGTTCCCTGGTTCACCTGTTCTACCTGACCGCTAAGGGCAAGAACGGGGACGCTTTCTTTTTTGGCATTATAAAGACCGTTGATGAGATGTAGGGTTCCCGGTCCCACGGTGCCCGCGCAGACCGCAAGGTTACCGGTCATCTGTGCTTCCGCGCAAGCGGCAAAAGCGCCATTTTCCTCGTGGCGTACGGCGTTCCATTTTATGGCGTCGTTGTCTTGAAGCGCATCTGTAAAGGAGTTGAGCGCGTCACCGGTGACGCCCCAAATCTGGGTCACGCCTACTTCTTCAAGTATTTTGAGGATTTGTTGTGCAACGTTCATTGATTTTCGTTTTAAGTGGGTGGTTGTTTTAAAATGCACACAGTGTCCACATTGAAGCTCAATCCATGACAATATCTTCAATGGTTATATAAAATTAGACTTAATTATGCGGTCTTTACACAAAGGGCCGTCCACTTTTAAAAAATTGGCATTTTGGTAAGAAAAACGGTTGTTTTTCACCAAGAATTCTTGCCTTTAGCCGAATAATTTTAACAGGTCGCAAAGTGGAAAACATTTTAGAAACCTTGATATTCCACGCATCATGTGCGCTGCCCAGCAAAGCGTGGGTCATTTGAGCAAACGAACCTTGGAAAATCATGTGTTATTCAAATGGTATTTTTTAACCATGGGCGCTAAGGTAAGGCCCTGCACCAATATGGAAAAGATTACAATACAATAGGTAATCGTAATGAGGAGGGTACGCGAAATATCTTCGGGCAGCGAAAGTGCCATGGCGATGGAAATACCGCCACGCAGGCCGCCCCAAGTCATGATAAGTGTGGTTTTTGATTCAAACGGAACCCAATTCCGCAGTAATAAAATAAGCGCTTTAAGCGAAATATACCGACTTATTATTACTGCCGGAATAATCAATAAACCGGCCAAAAGTGCCGTTTTATTAAAGTCTACAATAAGGATCTCAAGACCTATCAATAGGAAAAGAAACGCATTAAAAAGTACGTCCATCAAGTCCCAAAATTTATTTACATAGACTTCAGACTGTTCCGAAACCACTTTTTTATTGCCCAGTTTATCGCCTATAATTAGGCCTCCCACCACCATGGTAATTGGCCCGGAAATACCGAGTTTATCGGCCAGTGTATAGCCGCCCATGACCATCGCCAGGGTGATCATGACCTCCACTTGATAGTCGTCTATGCGGGAGAGGGCGCGATACGTAATCCAGCCCAAAATTCCACCCAGTAGAAAACCGCCACCCACTTCTTTTAAGAACAAAAACGCGGTTTCCTGAAACTCAATATTCCCGCCGCCGCTACCCGATTGTGCAAGGCTCAAAACGGTCAAGAAAAGCACATACCCAACCCCGTCATTAAACAGGCTTTCGCCCACGATTTTCACTTCTAAAGACTTGATAATGCCCACTTTTTTGAGAATCCCTATAATGGCCACGGGATCTGTGGGCGAGATCAGCGCACCAAAAACAAGACAGTGCAAATAGGGGATTTTTAGGTTTAAGACGGCAAGGGCATAATATAAAAGAATACTTACCAAGAACGTAGAAATCAAAACACCCAGCGTCGAAAAAACGATCACGGGCAGGCGTTGTTCTCGCAGTTGCGATAGATCTACCTGTAGGGCGCCGGCAAACAGTAAAAAGCTTAAAATACCGTTCAATACAATATCGCGGAAATCAAGTTCTGCCATGAGTTTGTTCTCATAGGATATCACCGTGGGGAAATATTTGCCCAGCACCAGCACGCCAATGGAAAAAATCATGGAAATAAGCATCAGCCCAATGGTCGTGGGAAGTTTTATAAAACGTGCATTGATATAGCCAAAAGTGGACGCAAAAACGATTAAAATACTGATGAGATGAAAGAGTTCCATAGTGCGCTTTATTGCTCAAAAAGACTGAAAATTACCTTTTAAGCACCGTTTTTAACGTTTGAAATTAAACTTTTTGCACCGATTATTAGTCTGTAATTGTGGTTTTGGGACTATTTTATAGAAAGATTAATCTTCCGCCGCAGGCGCAAATACTTTTCTCCTTTTAATTGATAGTCTGCATGATGATGGCCAATGAGGCGATAGAAATAAATGCCCAGACGATAATGGCCTGTAACAAGGGTTTAATGCCCACCGCTTTCAGTGATTTAAAAGTAAGGGTAGAACCAATGAGGAATAGGGTAAGGGTAAGCGCGATTTTGGCACATTTTACAATGTATGGCGCTACAACCTCAACGCCGGGCACATAGGTATTCACTATAATGGCAAATATAAACAACCCTATAAAGTAAGGGATTTTTATATTTTTTGCACTACCATGCGAAAAGAGCGCAAAGGCGACCGAAACGGGAAGAATCCATAGCGCGCGTGCGAGTTTTACGGTGGTGGCGATCTCAAGTGCCCTGGGTCCGTACACATCTGCCGCGCCCACTACAGAACTGGTGTCGTGTATGGCAATGGCGCACCAAATACCAAATTGTTGTTGCGAAAGCGCAAAAAAATGACCTATTACCGGGAACAAAAATAGCGCGACCGAGTTGAGCAAAAACACAATACCTATCGCTACAGAAATTTGTTTGCCATCTGCCTTGATTATTGGCGAAATAGCGGCAATCGCACTTCCACCACAAATGGCCGTCCCAGAAGAAATAAGCTGGGATATTTTTTTGTCAATACCAAAAAGTTTGCCTATCAGAAGTCCCAGGGACAAGGTAATGCCAATGGAGCCAACCGTAAAGAAAAATCCATTTTTGCCTGCAGCGAGCGCGCTCGAAACACGCATACCAAAACCTAGGCCCACCACGGCAATTTTCAACAACCAGTTGATCGCGTAATGGCTCACCTCTTTATAGGGATTGCCCAGAATCTGAGCGACCACAATACCCACGGCCAGCGCTACAGGTGTTGTAACAAAAGGCAGGAGGCAAACCGCTGCGACACTCATAAAAATGATTTTTGCAAGTGTTTTTTGGTATTTAAAGAGTGAAAGTGTTCTGAAAATCATCGGTGTTATTATTTAAATGAACATTCTGTTATTTAAACCGATGTAAAAGTACGGGGAGGAATCCCTCAAGTCAAATGATAAAAAGACATAGACTATAACAATACGTTATAATGATGCGCAACAAACTGGATGAAAAGTGTAGCCAAGGCCGACTGCTGCCCTTGTTTTTTGATATAATAAAAGGGTCGTTGTAGACTTAGGCCGTCAACATCAATGATACCAAGTGTCCCTGTTTTCAATTCTTTTAAAATAGTGTTGATGCTAAGAAACGCAAGGCTGTGCCGATCGCTGAGATAAGACTTGATACTCTCAGAACTACCTAAACGCATGGCAATATGCAGCGATTCAAGTCGAATATTTCTTTTTGCCAAAGCATCTACGATGACCTCTAGTGTACCCGAACCTACTTCGCGCAGCACCAGCGGATATTGGGGTAAATCTTCTATAGGCAGCGAACTTCTGTCGTACAAGTCATGTCCTTGCGCAACTACCAGCACGATCTCATCTTTTAGAAACGGGTGATAGGTAATCTCCCGGTTTTTTGAACTGCCTTCTATAAACCCCAAGATAGCTTCATCACGAATGATCGCCCTTTCTACGCCCTCTGTATTTGCGCTAGAGAGCTCCACTTTAACCTTAGGATGTTTTTTATGGAATTTTGCCAGGACCTCCGGTAATACATACTGGGCGATGGTTGTACTGGCCGCAATTTTAAGTACTCCTTCTGTTTTATCGATCAGGGCGTTCATGTCAAATTGCAGCTCGGTATGCAGTGCCATAATATTTTTAGAATGCGCGAGCAGGACTTTCCCTGCTTTTGTAAGACTGATACTGTTTCCCTTACGCTCAAAGAGTTTCTGGTCAAAATGCTGTTCCATTTGTTTAATATGCCTGGTCACCGCAGGCTGAGTAATGTGCAGTTCTTCGGCCGCTCTGGAGAAACTCAAGCGGCTCGCAACTGTAAAAAAGACATGGAGTTTATAGTCGAACATTATAAACAAAGGTAATACTTAACCTTTTATTTTTCGCTCCTATTATTCTTTGAAAAACTAGGATGTATTATTTATTAAAGAGATGAAGCTTTCTTCGGGGAATTACGTTTCTTATTCCGCTTCCCCCACCAGATCATAAAACCGCTTACCGGAAGGCTAGCGACGAATAAACTGGCCAAAAAGGCCACTATTTTGCCGAAAATACCAAAATATTGACCGGTGTGCAGGCCATAATTCATTTCCTGAAACTGAAGGCCGGGACTTTTTTCGGCATATAAATGGGAAGCTAGGAGTTGGCCGGTTTTTGGATGAAAATAAAAATTGGATTGGTGGTCAAAAGTAAGCGCTTTGGGATACGCCCCGGTTAAAATAGGTTTTTCTGCACCTTGATCGAGCACAAAATACATTCCGCTTTGCGGAAGTTTTTCAACTGTTGTATAAAACGCACGGTCAAAAGCTATTGGAGAAACTACTTTTGGAACCTCTGTTAGTGTGGGAACCTTATGATCTTCGGGGTAATTCTGCCCCAGATTTCCTACCGTATAAAAAGAGGCGTGCATCCATTCATAGGCAATGCCCAGACCTGTGATCGCAAGTAACAGCGCGATCAATGCACAATATATGCCGGCGGTGCGGTGCAGGTCGTAATTCACTCGACGCCAGCGCGCCTTCCAGCGGACTTTTAAATTGGTAGCCAGCTGCTTCTTCTTTTTTGGCCACCAAAGAATGATTCCCGTGACGAGCATAATCACAAAAATTATAGTGGAAATCCCAACGATCTGCTTCCCGATAGCTTCTGGCAGGAGCAGGTACATGTGCAGATTCTCTATAATGATAAAAAAATCTTCGTTCAGGTTCTGAACGTTTAACAATTCCCCCGAATAGGAATTGAAATAAATGTAATATGGCGTTTCGTCCATAAAAGTATAAACGTGCGCAGGCCGCTCCTTACCGTTATAGGTCACAAAACTAGCAGTGGAATTCGGCAAAATAGAATCTACTTTTCCCAAGAGCAACGAGGGCGCTACAAAATTTTGCTCTTGCGCAGGAAATTTTCTCCAGTCGCGCGTAAAATCCTGAATCTCGTCCTGAAAGGCAAAAATACAGCCGGTAATGGCCACAATAAACACGACAATCCCCGAGCTGAGACCCAGCCAAAGATGTAACCTTCCTGCCCATTTCTTTAACGGTTGTTGTTTCTTTTTTTTCTTCATATAAAAAACCGTCAAAAAAGGCTGAAAATGCCCTTTTGACGGCCAAAATTAAGAGATTAAAATTTTCCCCACCATGAGTTGCTAAAAAACAATTCCAACTCCACAGGACAGAAAATAAAACCCACTGGTTGATTTTAGAATTTATAGGTAAATGCTGCCGCAAAATTTCTTGGCGTCTGCGGTGTGATCGTAGACCAACCAGAATAATATTGCTTGTCAGTCAAGTTATTGAGCTTCAAATTGATCGAAAATTTATCTACATCATAAAAAACAGAGGCATTGAGCACCGTATATTCAGGAATGGTAAATACGCCACCTAGCTGGCGGTTAAAGATTTTATTTTCACTGGCATAATTTCCACCAAAACCTACGCCTACGCCTTCAAGAATGGTTTCGGGCAGGCGGTAACTTGCCCAAAAATTGACTAAATGTTTTGGCCCTGCAGATTCTGGTCTGCGGTTTAAAAAGTCACCTTGGTCAGACTTGGTCAATTTACTGTCGTTATAACTGTAACCGGCGATCAGGTTAAGCCCATCTATAGGACTTGCGGTGAGACTGGCCTCAAAACCACGGCTGTAAAGCTCCCCGTCTTGTACGTAAAAGAAGGGACGGTCTGTTTTTTCAATTACGGTATTAGACACTTTGATATCATAATAACTCAGAGTGGCAGCGAGTTTGTTCTGTACGATATTCAGCTTTGTTCCCACTTCAAACTGCCTGGCATGCTCGGGATCAAAAGCAACCGTTCTTGTGGGACCGGCAGCAGGATCGCCCTCCTGTTGTGGTCCTAGATTGCTAAAACCGTCCATATAATTGGCAAAAAGGGCCACGCGATCTAAAATGGGCTGATAGACAAGGCCAAATTTTGGCGAAAGTGCGGTCTGGCTATTGGCATCACTTTCAAACTGGTCAATGCGCAAACTGGCCATTGCGGAAAGATTTGGCATTAAATTGAGTACATCTGAAACATAGGCGCTGTACACCTCTTGTTTTGTGTTGATATTATTTCGATCGGTGTTGGCCAATAAATTATAACTGGCTTGCTTAGATAAGATACCGCTGTCATTGTCTGTAACATAATTTGCAGGATCATAAATACCATAAAGGCTTTCATTTACATTCTGAACACTGGCGTCACCTATATAAACAATTCCGTTTGCCACGTAGCCAGAATTATTGTCAATGGCTTCCCTGTTATAATAATCCAGACCGGCTACCACACGGTTGCGCAATCCTCCGATTTCAAAATCTCCTATAAAATTCTGCTGAATATCTGTGGTGAGCGTAGTAGCGTTTTGATCGCTGATGTAACGCGTAAGCGCTATACCTTCATCAAGATTGGTCACTTCACCTTCAACTTCTTCTTTTCCTTGAAAAAACCGTGTACCTTCATAAAGATAGGAATATATGCCTTTTGATTTAGTAGATCCACGTGAAACCACGGTCTGCGAAGTCCAGCTATCTGAAATTTTATAGTTCATCTGGCCTTGCAGGCTAAAGTTTGGGTTTTCCAAAACCAAATCATTGCTGGTAAAAGAACGCTCTGGGTCGTAGCCCAATTCCTCTATGTTATGTACACGCAATGGCGCACCGCGATCTACAAAAAGCATGGTGGTATTTGTGCTTTCGCCATAATAAAATTCAGTATTTATAAGAAAAGAGAGTCGGTCGTTTACTTTATAACTCAACGAAGGCGCCACAAAAAGCGACTTACTGAAACCGGCATCCTGAAAACTGTTTCTGGTGTCAAAAGCCGTATTCAGCCGGAGCGCGACATCACCTTCTTCATCTAAAGGCGTATTAATATCTGCCGTAACACGATTGAGGCCATTACTGCCCATGACGTAGGAAATATTTCCACCAAAATAGGAATACGGCTTTTTGGTCACTATATTGATAAGACCGCCATAGGAAATCAAACTGCTGCCATACAATGTTCCTGACGGGCCTTTTAAAACCTCAATGCTTTCTATGTTTGCAGGGTCTGGGCTGCCGTTGGTAATTCCGGGAAGACCGTTTACGAGTGTAGGTTGCACTGCAAAACCCCGCAAGGAGTAATAGCCTGCTCCGTCACCGCCGCGGCCGGTAGATTCCCATAATTTTACGATCCCAGGGGCATTTTTCAAGGCATCATCAAAAGTCGTGATCACCTGATCCTGAAGCAACTCTGCCGTAATCGTATTGTATACTTGAGGATTTTCAATCTCTTTTAATGGCATTTTAGCCACATAATCGCTTTTTGTACGGCTAAAATCATTGATGTTACCACTGCCTTGTAGCATCACTTCGCCCAACTGTTCTTCGCTGTTAGAAAGTAGAATATCAGGAACGGTGTTGGTTTTGTTCTGAATTACCTCAACGGCAATTTCCCGCTCCTGATAGCCCACATAGGAAATCCTTAAAATATAATTACCTGCGGAAATCGAGCTAAGGCGAAAAGTGCCCGATGCATCAGTCTGTGTGCCAAATTGTGTTCCTATTAGCTTTACATTAGCATCAGTAATGCCTATACCGGCATTATTTGTGATTTTTCCGTTAAGGTTTCCCGTAGTTTGTGCAAAGCCTAACTGAGTAAGGATAGCAAAGAAAAATATTAAAATAGTATTTCTGATCATTGGTATATTTATTTAGACTTATTTTAAATAGAGCGGCAAATGTAATACGTCACAATCAAATTATAAAGCTTATTTAAACTAAATATAAATAGAGTTCACTTATTGACTCATTTTCGATATAAAAAGAATGGAATTTTAATTGTAGTGTTAATGAAGAAATTCTCGCTTCCGCGAAAAGTAAAAAAACTACTCACTTGATAGGTTTGTTGCAGGGTGAAAGTTGGAAACATTTTCCCATCTTTCATAGTTTAATATAAAAACCCAAATAAATAAAGTGGAATGATATTGAGCGCTCCCACTTCAAGGTCGTCGCGTACTACATAGGCATTTTCAAGCCCAGTAATTTGCTTTGTTTTTTTATTGCTTCCGCCGATTTCAAAAGTATATTTTTCGTCAATTAGGAAATCGCCTTTTTCGGCAAGATTTATTTGATGGTCTTTTCTTAATTGATTTGCAAAAAACGTTTCTCTAATACTTCCTATTTCCACGTTTTCCCTACCAAGAACATAAATAAGATTTGTATTGTTTAAATATAGTTTTTCAGGTTTTGTCAGTTTACCTATACCTTTTGATTTTCGGTTAAGCTGCATGACCAAATCTGCACGGTCTAACAATTTGATAGCATTGATCAAAAAGTTTCGTGAAAAACCTAGTCTCTCGCTAAGTTTTGTGACATTTGGAGTAAAGGGTGCACTTTCAGCGATAGCGATAAGTAATTTTTTAATTTTTAGACTATCTTCATAAGGCATATTTTCAACTGCGCTAAGATCTATTTCTAAAATTAGATTTACAGTTTGCTCAATACGTTGAAAATAACCATCACTATCCTGTAAAGTGTAAGCATAAGCTCCGCTTTTTAAATATTCTTTAAAATATACTATGGGCGCTTCTACCTGTTTATTTATTTTCTTGGCAAAAGAGTTGTGATTTTCAATAAGATCTTCAAACTCGATCTTAGGCAGGGAAATATTGTGTTTCAGACTCAAATATTCCCGAAAAGAAAGCTCCTGTAATGTATACGTCAAAAGCCGCCGGCTCAAATCTGACTCTCCCCTGAACAATTCAAGTATTGATGAAGAAGTGAAAGCAACAGTTAACTTTGGGAATAGGTCATAAAGTAATTTAAGTTCTCTCGACCATCGTGGATACTTATGTACCTTATCGAGAAACAAATGTGTGCCACCCATAAGGAGAAATTCTTTTGCCAAATCAAGTAAGGTATGATCTAGAAAGTAAAACTGATCTAAAGAAGCGTATAAAGGCTTCTGTTGTTGCCCCTGTATTTTTTTTGCCCTCTGAAGGAGAAGTGTGGTTTTACCTGTACCTCGAGCGCCACGTATTCCCAACAATCGATTATTCCAATCAATTTCGTCAAATAAATATCTTTTTTGATCACTGACTTGATCAATTAACATATCCATTGTTAAAAAAAGCTCTTCCATAATCAAAATTGTTGTTCATAAACAACACAAATAAATAAAATCGTTGTTCATCAACAGCAATTTCACTAAATATTGCTTTTTGTAATGAACAAAACTTTACTTCCCAGCTACTACAATCACCAGTTCTCCTTTGGGCGGTTTATTGGTAAAATGGGTCAGAACTTCTTCTGCGGTGCCGCGCACGGTTTCTTCATGAAGTTTTGAGATTTCGCGCGACACAGAAAGTTTTCGCGAAGCGCCAAAAAACTCAACCATATGCCCCAAGGTCTTTACCAATTTATGCGGACTTTCATAAAAAATCATAGTGCGCTCCTCTTCGGCAAGGATTTGAAAACGGGTCTGCCGTCCTTTTTTAACGGGCAAAAACCCCTCAAAAACAAATTTATCATTGGGAAGTCCGCTATTTACGAGCGCAGGGACAAAAGCGGTCGCACCGGGAAGACAATCTACTTCCAGACCGGCTTCTACACAGGCTCGCGTTAACAAAAAACCGGGATCAGAAATTGCCGGAGTTCCCGCATCACTGATCAATGCAATGGTTTCGCCATTTTTTATTCGCTCTACGATGTTATCAACCGTTTTATGCTCATTGTGCATGTGATGGGAGTTCATCTGGGTTGTAATCTCAAAATGCTTGAGCAGCTTTCCACTGGTACGGGTATCTTCGGCTAAGATAAGATCTGCCGCTTCAAGTACTTTTACGGCCCTAAAGGTCATATCGTCCAGATTGCCTATGGGCGTGGGGACAAGGTATAATTTACCCATTTTAATATTTTGATACATGTGAATTATGGAGCGTAAATCAGCTTAAACGGATTGAAAATCGGCATTTTAAGCTCAAAAATGGAAGTTTAGCCGTTAAATTTCTTCTCGACCATTTCCTTAAAACGAAGTTCATAAACCTCTTTTCCCGCCCAATTATTGTAATCAGATTTGACCATTTGATCTATAAACTGAAGCGCTTCCGGCCAGCTGCGCTGCGTGTTGAGTTGGGAAAGTACCCGGTTATAATCTGTAGCGCTACTATTAAAAAGGTGTTTAATAAAAACAATACGATCATTAAGGCCTATTTTCAATCCTTTAGTGAGACTGTCATTGAGCGATTTCCGCGTGCCATCGCCGCTTTCGGTTTCCTCTCTATGCTTTCCATTTTGCGGTACTTCTTGCTTGAGCGCGCGGTCTACTTCATCCTTTCTCTTTTCCTGATCTTCCTTTTTTTCTTCAAACTCGGGCATACGGCCATACTCACCAATCTCATTACGATCATTTTTCATATACTTTTGACCGGTTATCTCCTTAAACATATCGTCTATGGCATCAGCTTCTGACGGCATCATTGCTACCATGTCCTTGATCTTTTCAATTACTGGTTCATGTAGAGAAGAATGACTGGGCTTGTTTTCTGGCTTGCTGACTTGTTTTTCAGTGGTTTCTGGCAGATTATCCTTTTTACCTCGGGCGCGTTCAAAAATGAGTTCATTAGCCTTTGCGATCTCATCCATACGGCGTGTATTCTCATCTTCAATCCCGATACTTTCCTGCTTTTCTTCCGCTTCCTGAATGATCTCCTTGATTTCGACTTCGTTTTTATACTGGAGTGCTTCGATAATTTCGGCCTTTCCGATGGTGGGATTTATACCGTCAAAATGTTTTTCGGCGAAAGCCAAAATTGTTAGCGTTTCATAGAGTTTTTTAGCTTCCTGCTGTATGGCACTATAATTAGCATCTGAATTCATCTGAAGTATGCGGTGGGCCAGGCTCACCAATTCAGATTTTAATTGCTTCTTCATAACTTCTTGATTAATTCGGCCCCATATTATTTAAACAAAACGGTGCTGCAGGCGGTAAAATTAAGAAACCTGTGGCCTTTTTAAAAATGAGGAAGGCCGCGTGCTGCAAATTCATACTATTTAGTAAATTTGTCCAACCTTGCACCTTAAGACGGCAACCCTGCCGTTTGGGAATTGAAAAGTACAAAATGTTTCTCGAAAATACCGTTAATCACAAAGAGCAATTTGGTTGGATAGAAGTCATCTGCGGATCCATGTTTTCGGGCAAGACCGAAGAATTGATACGCCGACTTAAACGCGCCAAATTTGCCAAACAAAAAGTGGAAATCTTTAAACCAGCCATAGATGTGCGCTATGACGAGGATTTTGTCATCTCGCACGACGCTAATGAAATACGCTCTACGCCTGTTCCCGCCGCAGCAAATATTCCGATCCTGGCAGATGATTGTGACGTGGTAGGCATTGATGAAGCCCAGTTTTTTGACAATGAGATCGTAAAAGTGTGCAATGATCTAGCTAACCGTGGTGTGCGCGTAATTGTCGCCGGTCTGGATATGGATTTTAAGGGCAATCCCTTTGGCCCAATGCCCGCACTTATGGCAACGGCAGAATATGTGACCAAAGTGCACGCCGTTTGTACCCGCACAGGTAATCTCGCACAGTTCAGTTACCGAAAGGCGGCCAGCAACGATCTGGTTTTATTGGGTGAGACCGAAGAATATGAGCCCTTGAGCCGCGGCGCGTATTACAAGGCCATGTCGCGCGAACGCTCGAAAAAGATTGATGTGGAGGATCCAAAAACCTTTAAACCTTCAACACCAAAAGAATAATGGCCGCAACCGTTCTTGAAATAGATTTGGCGGCGCTCGCCCATAATTTCAATTACCTGAAATCTAAGGTGAAACCGGGCATAAAAATGCTTGCGGTAACCAAAGCTTTTGGTTATGGCAGCGATGCGGTGGCGGTGGCCAGAAAACTGGAAAGCTTGGGAGTTGATTATTTTGCCGTGGCCTACGCCGAAGAAGGTGTCGCCTTGCGCAATGGTGATATTATAACACCCATTCTCGTTCTCCACCCGCAAATAGGCAGTTTTGAGATGATGATAGAATATTGTCTTGAGCCCAATCTGTACAGTTACCGGGTGATTGATGCATTTATCGCTTCCGCGAAAGCGAAACAGTTACATAATTATCCCGTTCATATTAAGTTCAATACCGGTCTCAACAGGCTGGGATTTAAACCTGGCAACGAAGACAACCTTCTAAAAGTCCTAAAAACCACAGAAGCTATTAAAGTGAAATCCCTGTTTTCGCACCTCGTGGCCAGTGAAGACCTTGATGAAAAGGAATTTACGCTGAAACAGATTTCTACTTTTAAAAATTGTGCCAAAAAGATGATTGACGGGCTGGGCTACACGCCTATTTTGCATCAGAGCAACACGTCGGGAATTCTCAACTTTCCCGAAGCGCAATTTGACATGGTGCGCACAGGCATTGGACTTTACGGCTATGGCAACGATCCTGAAAAAGATGCAAAACTCCTACCTGTGGCAACTTTAAAAAGCGTGATTTCGCAGATTCATGATATAAAAGTTGGTGAAAGCGTGGGCTATAACCGCGCCCATATCGCAAAAAAACCCGAACGCAGCGCTACAATTCCCTTGGGTCACGCCGATGGGATCTCGCGAGAATATGGCAACGGCTCCGGTTATGTCACCATAAATGGTAAAAAAGCGCCTATTCTAGGCAATGTTTGTATGGATATGGTTATGGCAGATGTTACCGAAATTGACTGCGAAGAAGGCGATGAAGTGCTCGTTTTTGGCAAAGGTGCACCGCTCCCAGAACTGGCCAAAAAAGTAGGTTCCATTTCTTATGAACTGTTGACAGCGATCTCGCAACGGGTTAAAAGAAAAATTATAAACCGCTAATTTACAAGCTAATTAAAAATCAAACGTATTTTTTTATAACTTAGCACACTAACCATTAAATCCAATAAATATGGCATTTTTAGCTGACTTCAAAAAGTTCCTTCTCAAAGGGGACATCGTAGCACTGGCCACCGCAGTAATCATAGGCGGGGCATTTAATAAAATTGTTGCTTCATTGGTCGCAGATATTATCATGCCTGTAATAGGCTTGCTTTTAGGCGGACAGAACGTAGACAACTTATTTTTCTCACTTGATGGGGCGGAATATGCCACTGTAGAGGCGGCTAGGGAAGCTGGAGGAGCAATTTTGACATACGGTAATTTCTTACAGGCGGTGATTGATTTTGTCATCATTGGTTTTGTGATTTTCTGGTTGCTTAAAGGTTATGAGAAAACAAAGAAAAAAGAAGAAGCAAAACCAGCTGCTATAAAAGCGCCCACACAAGAAGAATTGCTTATTGAAATTCGCGACGAATTGAGAAAAAAATAGGTTTTTCAATCCAAAAACGGCTAAAAATGTGCTTTTTTCGAAGATAAATTCAGGGTAAATCCCTGAAAAACCGCTGCACCACGCAGATTATTTTCAACTAAACCCCGACCTAAAGTTGGGGTTCTTTTATTTGAATTTTTTTAGTTTTTTAGGGTTTTGACGTGTATCGAACAAGACAACAATTTCAATAATATCGTTTTGAGGATCCACCCTATAATAGAGCGTGGTCTGGACAGTGATTACACATTTATACAATCCGTCGATTTTTTTAGTTTTGGGACAGCTCTCGGGAAAACTTTCGATTTGCTTAATTTTAGCCTTTAACTTTTCTAAAAAATCATTTTTTACCTTAAGATTCCATTTTTTGAGCAGATAATCACTAAGTTCTTGCAGTTTTTCTTGTGCTTTAGGCGAGAAAACCACTTTCATTTAGAAATCTTTTTGAGTACTTCTTCATATGGTATACCTTCTCCAGCATCTAATTGTTTTATTCCAAGGTTTATCTCTTCTTTTTGCGCATCGCTCAATTCATCCCAAAAGTCTCCCTTCTCATTCTCTTTGCTTAAGATTTTTTTTACTTGATTAAGGACATTTATATCTTCAGTATCCAATAACAATTTTACCAACGAAATTTTTTCAGCCTCTATATTCATGGTAGCTCGTTTTTATAAAGATAGTAAATATCTCCATCCCAACCGGTGTACATATTTCAATTAAACACTTTAAAACGGCAACAATATAAATCCAAAGAACACCTTTCCAAACTTGGAAATCCACAGCACTTTTGAGAAAAGCGGTTCTTGAAAAATAACAATTCTCATAAATCTGTATTTTTTAGTTAAGATATCAGGTCATCCCTAATCAACTTCCTATTTTTGACCTTTGAAGGAATAATTAAAATCAGAAGATTTAGATATATGAAAGTAGCAGTTGTAGGAGCCACCGGGATGGTAGGCCAAGTGATGTTAAAAGTATTGGCGGAACGTAATTTTCCCATAACCCAATTAATTCCTGTTGCTTCGGAAAAATCGGTGGGCAAGAAAATTGTATATAAAGATAAGGAATACACTATTTTTTCTATGGCCGAAGCCATTAAGGCTCGCCCAGATATTGCTATTTTTTCCGCTGGCGGTGCGACTTCGTTGGAGTTTGCCCCGCAGTTTGCCCAAGTGGGAACCACAGTGGTCGATAATTCTTCCGCCTGGAGAATGGACGGCACCAAAAAACTCATTGTGCCCGAAATCAATGCGGCCGAACTTACCAAAGAAGATAAGATAATAGCAAATCCCAATTGTTCCACTATACAAATGGTAGTTGCACTTGCGCCTTTACATAAAAAATACAAGATTAAACGTTTGGTAATTTCCACCTATCAATCCATCACCGGTACGGGTGTAAAAGCCGTGCAGCAGCTGGAAAATGAATATGCAGGCGAAAAAGGCATCATGGCGTATCCTTATCCTATACACCGCAACGCAATCCCCGCTTGCGACGTATTTCAGGAAAATGGTTATACTAAAGAGGAAATGAAACTCGTCCATGAGACCCAGAAAATCCTTAACGATAAAACAATCGCGGTAACTGCAACCGCGGTGCGTATTCCTGTTGTTGGCGGCCATAGCGAAGCGATCAATGTGGAATTTGAGCAAGATTTTGACTTGCAGGAAGTGCGCACTTTGTTGCAAAATAGCGCAGGTGTGACCTTACAGGATAATCCGGAAACCAATACATACCCGATGCCCATTTACGCTGAAGGAAAAAATGATGTTTTTGTTGGCCGTTTGCGCCGCGATTTTTCGCAGCCCAATACCCTAAATATGTGGGTAGTCGCAGATAATCTACGTAAAGGTGCAGCAACAAACGCTGTTCAGATTTCTGAATATTTACTTGAAAACGGACTCCTATAATCTGAACAGCCATAAAAGTTAAAACCTCCCGAACATAACGTCCGAGAGGTTTTTTTTAGGTTATATTTGGGAAAACCAATGGCTTTCCCATGAAAAAAATAAACTTCCTATTCTTGCTCGTTGCCGCATTTGGCTACAGCCAGGAAAATTCCAATACTAATACTAGCATGACCTTAAATTATCCCGAAACTAAGAAAGTGGATACCGTAAATACGTATTTTGGCGAAAAAGTGTCAGATCCTTACCGCTGGCTTGAAGACGATCGCAGTCCAGAAACTGAAGCTTGGGTAAAGGCTGAAAACAAAGTGACTTATGGCTATTTGAAAAACATCCCTTACCGGGACGAAATCAAGCAAAAACTCGAGAAAATCTGGAACTACGAGAAAATAGGCGCTCCATTTAAAGAAGGTGATTATACGTATTTCTATAAAAATGACGGATTACAGAACCAATATGTCATTTATAGGTACAAAACGGGCGAAAATCTCGATACGGCGACCGTTTTCTTGGATCCTAATACTTTTTCTGAAGACGGTACGGTGTCACTGGGCGGAATGGATTTTTCCAAAAATGGAAAACTGGCCGCATACAGTATTTCCGAAGGTGGAAGCGACTGGAGAAAAGTGCTCGTCATGAACGCGGAAAACCGCGAGATCATGGAAGATACCTTAAAAGACATCAAATTCAGTGGCATGTCGTGGAAAGCGAACGAAGGATTTTATTACTCCAGTTACGATAAGCCTGAAGGCAGCCAGCTTTCGGCAAAGACGGATCAGCATAAAGTGTATTATCACGAATTGGGTACACCACAAAGCGACGACCAACTTATTTTCGGCGGTACGCCGGAACAAAAACACCGTTACATTGGCGCCGAGGTGACCGAAGATGACCATTATTTGATCATTAATCCCCGTACATCAACTTCGGGCAATAAACTAATGATTAAAGATTTAACAAAACCTGATAGCGGTTTTACAACCATTCTTGACAGCACAGATACTGATTCGTATGTGATTGATAATGTAGGCTCAAAACTCTTCATCGCTACAAATCGCAATGCGCCAAACATGAAGATCGTGACCGTAGATGCGGCAAATCCTACGCCTGAGAATTGGGTGGATTTCATTCCAGAGACTAAAAATGTTCTTTCACCATCCACCGGTGGCGGTTCCATTTTCGCGGAATATATGGTCGATGCCGTTTCACAGGTAAAGCAGTTCGATTATGACGGCAATCTCATTCGCGAAGTAGCACTTCCCGGTGTGGGCAGCGTGGGCGGTTTTAGTGCCAAAAAGGAGGATAAAGAACTCTATTATACGTTCACCAATTACGTCACTCCCGGCAACATTTACAAATATGATATTGCCACTGGAAAAACGGAGTTGTTCCAGAAACCCGCAATCAATTTCAACCCAGAAAACTACGAGAGTAAGCAGGTTTTTTATACCTCAAAAGACGGGACGAAAATTCCAATGATCATCACCCATAAAAAAGGCCTGAAACTTGACGGCAAGAACCCTACGATGCTTTACGGATACGGTGGTTTTGACATTAGTCTCACGCCTTCCTTCAGCATCACCAATGCAATCTGGATGGAAATGGGCGGTATTTATACCGTACCAAACTTGCGTGGTGGCGGTGAATATGGCAAAGCTTGGCACGATGGAGGTATCAAGATGAAAAAGCAGAATGTTTTTGACGATTTTATCGCTGCCGCGGAATATTTAATCGATAACGACTATACTTCAAAAGAATATCTTGCCATACGCGGTGGTTCCAACGGTGGTTTGCTGGTGGGCGCAACCATGACCCAGCGCCCCGATCTTATGCAAGTCGCACTGCCCGCTGTGGGCGTAATGGATATGCTGCGCTACCATACCTTTACCGCCGGTGCTGGCTGGGCCTACGACTACGGGACCGCCGAAGACAGTAAGGAAATGTTTGACTATTTAAAAGGCTATTCGCCCGTGCACAATGTAAAAGATGGTGTGAACTATCCCGCTACACTTGTAACAACAGGTGATCATGATGACCGCGTGGTGCCTGCGCATAGTTTTAAATTTGCTGCGGAACTGCAAGAAAAACAAGCCGGTGATGCTCCGGTTTTAATCCGTATAGAAACGGATGCCGGTCATGGGGCAGGTACACCTGTGAGCAAAACAATTGAGCAGACCGCAGATGTTTTTGCATTTACACTTTATAATATGGGGTTTCAAAAATTACCTGAAACCATGATGAAAACGGAAGAGAAGATTAAAGGTTAAATCCCCCTAGCCCCCAAAGGGGGAACTAAGGATAGAGAAAGTTAAACCTGTCAGGTTTTTTATAAAAATAAGAAAGAATCGTTTTGAATTTGTTCCGATAGCTATTAGAACAGAATCACATTAAATCTCAGAAGTGTCCCTTCGAGTGTTTTTTAATGAAGCGATAGCGCAATTGAAAAATGTATCGAGAAGCCTTTTACCCAGAAATGGATTTAGATACACGCTTCTACCGTCGCACAATCTATCTGACATTGTTAGTGATTCTGAATTTTTTTCAGAATCACATAACGAGACAATCCATATAAGAACCTGCTCCTATAGCTATCGGAAGGTTCAGGTTGACGGTAAAAATATTTTAAGTACTTTTCATGCTGAAGGTTAAAATTAATACATTTTCTTACGATCAGGAAACCGTGCTCCACGATATGGATTTCACTATTCCTCCAGGTCAACATATTTCTATTCTGGGCGAAAGCGGCTGCGGAAAAAGTACCCTTTTACAGCTAATTTATGGCCTTTTACACCTTGAAAACGGACACGTTTTCTGGAAGGATAAAAAGTTATTAGGGCCGAATTTTAATCTCGTGCCCGGTGAACCTTTTATTAAATACCTAGCGCAGGATTTTGACCTGATGCCCTACATTTCGGTGGCAGATAATATTGCAAAATTTCTTTCCCGAAATTTTATGAAGGAAAGAAATGCCCGTGTGGAAGAATTGCTGGAAGTCGTTGATTTAACCGATTTTAAGGATATTCATGTCAAATTACTCAGTGGTGGTCAGAAACAGCGTGTAGCCTTAGCGCGTGCTATTGCCAAAGAGCCAGAACTATTGCTGCTTGACGAGCCCTTTAGTCACATTGATAACTTCCGGCGGAATGCTTTGCGGCGAAAACTATATGCGTACCTAAAAAAAGAAAACATTACATGTATCACCGCTACGCACGACAGCGAAGAAGCGCTTTCTTTTTCTGATGAAATCAAAATGATGCGCAACGGCACCTTTATACAGACCGCTACTCCAGAAAACCTCTTTAAAAGCCCAAAAAATGCTTATATTGCTTCGTTTTTTGGCGATGTAAACCAACTTTCTGGGGAGCTTTTTCAAAATCCTGGGGACGAACAATTGCTTTTACTTCCGCATCAATTGCTTGCTTCCAAAGAAAGAACCCTACTACAAGTAAGTGTTAGAAAAAGCTATTTTAAGGGCGATTTCCACCTCATTGAAGCCGATTTTAAAGGACAAAATATTTATTTTAATCATTTTGAAGCGTTGAAAAAAGGAGCAGAGGTTTATCTGAAAGCTGCAAAAATTGATTGAAATTCAGACCTACAAGGAGGCCTCGTCCCTCGGCAACACCTGGCATGTAGTCTAAAATATATACAACTAGCATAAATAGGATTAGAAAACTCTGAAACCCAAAGAAAAGACCTCACAGGTTTTAAAAACCTGTGAGGTCTAAATTTCAAAAATATAACGCGTCAATCTAAACTTGTTTCAGGTTCTCATTATGCCTTGACGTACTTTGATATGATTCTGAATAGATTCAGAATGACGTATACTTTAGCCTCTTAGCTAGTAAAACTGTTTACTTAGAATCCTCTTCCACAAACAAATAGTTCAAATTCTTCTCATTAAATGCTTTATTAAATTCTACCACTTGTTTCGATATTAAGGTATCAAATTCAGCCAACTGCGTATTGATTTTTTCCGTCAATTCCTTTTTGACAGCCACATCTTGATCGGTGGGACCAAAGTTGCCCATGCTCACTAAACTGTTTAAATGTGCCAGTTTATTGGTCAATTTAATGGGGAAATTCAAAGGATCTTGGCCACTTTTATTTTGGGTCTGATACAGCGCTTTCTCTACAGATTCCAGACTGTCCGAAAGTTTTTTGGCTTTTTCGCGCAATTCCTTTAAACTTTTGTCATCCTTATATTGGGTCGTAAACGCTTTGAGTTGATCGTTGATATTACGTATTTTTTTGATGCTTTTATGCGCTTTATCCACGGTTTTGTTTACGTCAATAATAAAGTCAAATTGTGCCTGCAAATCGGCAACAGAAGCTTCTGCGCGTGGGTCTGGGACTACGGTATATTGTTGTTCATAATCAGTTCCGTTTACGTTAAGTTTTACGATGTATTTTCCGGGAATCTGCTTTGGGCCGTCTGTACTCGCCCACCATAAAATCATACCATCAAGACGTTCTGCGCCCTTGTAGGTCATATCCCAAACAAATTCATTTCCGCCTTTTTTTAGCTTTAAACTATCTTTCTCTTTTTCGTTCTGATGGCTTTTGGGATGATTGCTGAAGGATTTTATTGTATCCTTTTTCACATCAAAATAGGTAAGCGAAATACTGTCTTTTTTTGCATTAAATTCCGGCAGGTAAAAATAGGTCGTCACGCCATTGGGATGATTTGTGCCCTCGGTTTTAGAAGGTTCGCGGCTTCCGCCGTCCATTCTGTATACTTCTTCAGGCTGAAACAACATCGGCTTATCCGTATTTTTTACGTTGTATAATTGATGCAGAAGCGTGAGGTCATCAATGATCCAAAGACTCCGGCCTTGCGTCGCTACGATAAGATCATTGTCTTTGATCGCAAGATCAGTAATTGGAACAATGGGCAAATTCAGCTGAAAAGGCTTCCAATCTTCCCCGTCATTAAAAGAAATATACATGCCAGTTTCAGTCCCGGCATACAGTAAACCTTCCTGCTTGGGATCTTCCCTAACCACGCGCGTAAAATGTTCCTCCGGAATCCCATTAGTGATTTTTTCCCATGATTTACCGTAATCTTCGGTTTTATATAAATAAGGTGCAAAATCACCCGACTTATATTTCGTACCCGCCACATAACAAGTCCCAGGGTCAAAGGCGCTGGGCTCCACGCTGTTGATCATCATCCATTCGGGCATTTTTTTGGGCGTTACGTTTTCCCAGTTTTTTCCACCGTCACGGGTTATGTGTATAAGTCCGTCGTCGCTGCCCACCCAGATTAGGCCTTCTTGCAACGGACTTTCATTTGCCGCGAAAATTGTTCCGTAATATTCTACCGAAGTGTTGTCTTGCGTGATTGGCCCGCCGGAAGATTTTAGAGTAGTTGAATCATTTCTGGTTAAATCTGGACTTATCACTTTCCAACTTTGACCTTCGTTTGTGGTCAAATGCACATGGTTTGAAAAGGTATATAGTTTATTGGGATCGTGTTTTGAAAACATGATCGGAAAATTCCACTGAAAGCGGTATTTCATATCTTCCGCACCGTGCCCCATGGGATTATCTGGCCACACCGAAACGGAACGCACCGTATTTTTAGCATGATTGATCCGTGTGAGAAAACCGTCATAACTACCGCCATAAACGATCTCGGGATTTTCAGGATCGACAGCGATATGCGCACTTTCGCCACCGGCGGTAGATTCCCAATCCTCTTCACCTATTGAATTGCCATCGCTGCGGTGGTTTATGCGTACGGTAGAATTGTCTTGCTGGGCAGCATAAATACGGTACGGAAAATTATTATCTGTCGCTATGCGGTAAAACTGTGCGGTGGGCTGATTGTGATAGGTACTCCACGTTTCTCCACCGTCATAGGTAATCTGCGCTCCGCCATCATCTCCCATGATCATGCGGTTTGAATCTTCTGGCGCGATCCATAAATCATGGTGATCGCCGTGTGGTGCTTCGTGCGCCTCAAAAGTCTTTCCGCCATCGGTGCTTTTATGATAATCAACATTCAGCACATAAACGGTATTTTCATCTTGCGTATCTGCGTATACGCGCATGTAATACCAGGCGCGCTGCTGCAGGCTTCGTTCTGTATTTATAAGCTCCCAAGTCTTACCGGCGTTATCGCTGCGGTAAAGTCCGCCCTTTTTCTTGTTCTCCACAATGGCCCAGACGCGCTCAGAATTTACGGGCGAAACGGTAACGCCAATAATCCCCAGCGTATCCTGCGGAAAGCCTTCGTTTTTTGAAATTTCAGTCCAGTTTTCACCGCTATCCGTACTTTTCCATAGTGCCGAACCAGGGCCGCCACTGCTCAAACTGTAGGGCGTGCGCCTAACGTTCCAAGTGGAAGCATAGAGAATACGTGGATTATTGGGATCAAAAGTAAGATCAACGGCACCGGCATTTGCATTGGCAAAAAGTACTCTTTTCCAGTTCTTTCCGCCATCTATAGATTTATAAACGCCGCGTTCTTCGGTAGGTTTATAGATGTCGCCCAGTACTGCGGCATAAACGATATCGGGATTTGTGGGGTGCACGCGCATTCGCGGAATATGCCTGCTATTATCAAGCCCAATATGCTCCCAGGTCTTACCGGCATCAATGGACTTATATGCGCCATAACCAGAGGATACATTGCCGCGCAAGGTCTCCTCGCCGCCGCCCACGTAAATGATATTATGATCACTGGGAGCGACCTCAACGGCACCAATGCTCCCTCCAAAATAACCATCTGAAATGTTCTCCCACTCGCGGCCACCATTTGTGGTACGCCAAACCCCGCCGCCAGTCGCACCAAAATAAAACAGATCAGGTTTTCCAGGAACGCCGGTAACCGCCGCACTCCGGCCGCCACGAAAAGGACCGATCAATCTATATTCTAAAGCGGAATACAACGAATCATTAAAGGCTTGTGCCTGAACTTTTTCAGCTTTCGCGAAAGCGAAAAAAAGGAATAGAAAAAGGAATTTTTGGTAGTTTTCTGCATGTTCTAAAGTGGTTTTTTATTAGGGTTTCTGCTTGTATGAAAAATGGAATGAACAACAACGGTTTATGATAGAATTTCATAGATAATTATGAAAGGAAATTTTTTAACTGGAACCTGCCTAAATCCTTCTCCAATTTTCTGGTAATGAAGTGGTTCTTGCTGAATAGCTTCTAAAATGGCTTTTACATATTTTAAAAAAAGGCGCGCGATTTTGCGGTTGATTTTCACATAATATCCTATAGCTTCTGCTAATTCAAATTCTGCTGTTGAAGTTATCCTGATTTTATAGGTCATATTCTGCTTTCAGCCGCGCTTCAACATCTTCCCAATCAGACAATTCCAATGTTCCCCGTTTAAACTTCTTGCTATCTTCTTTGAGCTGCTCCCATTTCCACTCGGGAATCTGATAACTTGTATTCACCGCATATGAAGCACCGCTTTCAGCCGCTTCTTCAATTTTTTGATCTTCTTCCGAACCGGGATACGGATAAAATTTCAGCAAAACATCCAGTAACAAATCCTTATCAGCACACTGTTTCAGTTCTTCTAGTATCGCTTTTCTAAGTTCTTCAATATGCATTTAGAAAGATTTGAATAGGATTAATTTTTAAAAATAGCAAAAACTAATGCAAAAACCTACGTCGGAATTAGCAATTGCTAACCTCGTAAAAATGGCAGATTTAACCCTCTTTTTGGCAAAAAATAACGAGAAATCGGCAATTTTCGCAAATATCTTTATCCAGAATTATTCCTCAAAAAAACTTATTGAACTCCCGATCCAAGTATCCTCTGTTAAATAAGAAACATTAATAAGTTCGCCTTTACTCATGCGCGTGAGGTTAATTACGGGTTTTAGTTTGTCCTGCTCCTTATCCCAAATGTAGAGTATGCGCAGTTCCACTTTTGAATTTTTCTCGGTATTGGTTTTGATGAGCGGGGCGTATTCCACTTTTTTCTGTAGAATATAGTTTTCCTTATCTCCAATATTTTCAATAGTTTCCAGATCAGGATGCAAATTGATGCCTTTCCCAGCGAAAGAAAACAAGGGTTTCAGCACATAATCGCTCAACACTAAATCTTCTGGAAAATCATTTAAATAATAGGACTTGGGTATATATTTATGTTCTAAAAGCGGCAAAATACACTTTGAAATTATAAAGAACCAATCGGGATGCGTGACCCATTCCACATCTAAATCATCGGTGAGTTGAAACTGGGTTTTGAGATTGGAAATATTTTTAAGTTCGTCAACGATCACACGGTTATAAATGCGTTTTATAGGTATTTTTTGCCCATTTTTAATATAAAAAAGCCGTTTTCCCTCTTTGCTTATTTTGGTCATGCATACCGTTTCGATGCCCAGCGCCTGCTGGGTCGCGGTAAAGTCGATCAGGGTTTTTTGCTTTTCAGGGAATATTTCCATGAGGATTACCTCTTCGGCCGGATGGCCGTTGAGAATAAGCTTTCTCAATTCCTCAACATACGTTTGTTCGTTCAGATCGCTGAAAAAGTAATGAAAATCGCCTTTTGGAAAATTGGGATAATTCTTCAAATACGCTTTTCCCAGAAATGGCTGATAAAAAAACAACGATGGAAATGCCTGTAATTCTATCAATTGAGGTATAATTTCCCCGTTGTCACCCGTACAAAGCCCAAAATCAATAGCCAGAAAATGCGGTTTTCCCAAAGCAACCGGACTTTGCAGTTCCATCGGAATAAATTGTTCCCGAATGGCATCCAGATCAATCTTATCCAACTGTTTAATAATCGCCTCACAGGCGTCAAAAACCTTCTTTTTTAGATCTTTATCAATAAAAACGGGGGTTTCTGAAATCCGAAATCTGCAAGGTTCGCCAAAGGTTTCGAACACTTCCTGCTGCAGGTTTTTATAATATTCTTCTTTATAACCGGCATTGAATTTTTTTTGGATTTCTGGGATCATAAGGGCACGGATCTGGTTTCTTCAATATGTTCAGCGGCACACTTTAAAAAACGCGGTATGATTTGCCTATGCGTCAACAGGATTTTATCGTCATCGTCCAGATAATCCATCATCTGGATATATTTTTTGCTTCCAAAGCGCTTAACGATCTGGCTACGTTTTTCCTTTTTCTGAAAATAACGCATCATCCCCTCAGCGTCGGCTTCTGGGTGAAATTGAACGCCCACGATTTCCGCGCTAAAGCGAATGCCCATTATTGCGCGTTCTAAATTAATATTCTGACGCATTTTTTCCCTACATAAAATAGAACCGTTCAAACTTTCTATCTTCCGCTTATCTGGCCGTACCACTTGATAATCGCGCGAATCTACCGCATAAAATGGGTTATTAAGCCCTTCTAATAATTCGTCAATTTTTCCCGTATCGGTTTTATGTATCGGCATAATGCCAAAGGAAGTGGATTTCCGCTTGGTCACTTTCGCCAGATCCCAGTGTAGACAAGCCAGCTGGAACGAATGACAGATTAAAAATGCAAACTTTTTGTTCTGATTGGTCAAATTATGGTGTAAAAGTTCATCCAGAAAATTGAAAAAAGGCGTTTCCCAAACTGCTCCCTCTATTTGCGGTGATCCCGGTCCGCCGGAAGAAAGAAAAATATCGTAATCTTTTATATCGGGAAGTTCGTTTTTGACACGCACGTCAAAAATGTCATAATTGCCTTTTGTCTCCTCTTTTTCTAAAAATTGCCCCGCGATCATTTTGATACAGCGCATGCCCTCATTGGTCACACCGGCATTCATATCTAAAATCGCAATTCTATAAGTATTCTCCATCGTTCAGTTTAAGCTAACGGGCAAAAGTACGGATTTTAAGAGCTGTTTTTAATAGTGGATTGTTAAATTCCCATCCCCAGCCCTTCCCTAAGGGAAGGGAGCTTTTAAAGAGGAGGGGATTAAAGTCCTTTTGAAGTTTCTCCTACAATATACCGAACTACTTCCTTGAGATCTCCCGTCTCCTTGAAAACTGTCAGTTGGCGGTCTGCGCCGGAACCTTGCTGAATCATGTTGTGTACAAAATTCACCTCTTTGCGACAGCCCAGATCATCTACCACATCGTCTATAAATTCTAACAGTTCGTTGATAAGGACGGTAAAATTGACTTCTTCTTTTTTTCCAAAATCAATAAGCTTGGCCTCAATTCCCCAGCGGGCAGCGCGCCATTTATTCTCGTTGATAAGTACTCTGCGATAGGTTCTAAACGTGAGATTTTGCTCCTGCAATTTGTGCAGTTTAGCGATAATGCACTGCATAAGCGCCGCGATACAGATCACCTCATCTACCGTCATCGCCATATCGCAGATGCGAAATTCTACCGTGGGATAAAATGGGTGCAAACGAATATCCCACCAGATTTTCTTGCCATTATCTATACAATTGGTCTTGACAAGAATCTCCACAAATTTGTCATATTCAGCTACGCTGGAAAAATACGGCGGAATCCCGGTACGCGGAAACTTGTCAAATATTTTGGAGCGAAAAGATTTAAAACCGGTATCGCGCGCTTCCCAAAACGGCGAATTAGTAGAGAGTGCATACAAATGCGGAAGAAAATAGCGCGCTACATTCATAATCTGAAGGCCTTCTTCGCGGTCGGGAATCCCCACGTGCACGTGCGCCAAAAATAAGATTGGAGCGCGCCACATCTTTCATTTCCTCGATAAGCGCATCATATCGGGGATTTGGCGTGATTAATTGATCTCTCCAGTGCGAGAATGGATGCGTTCCCGCAGCGGCGACTTTCATGCCCTCATTGTCGGCCAGCTGGATGACCTGTTGGCGTAAATAAGAAACCTCATCGCGGGCCTGATTGATGTTTTCACAGACGTTCGTGCCCATTTCCACTACCGCCTGGTGCATTTCTTCCTTGATGCGCTCCTGTAGAAAAACCTTGCCACCGTCTAATATTTTTGACATGTGCGAGCGCAACATGAGCGTATCACTGTCCAGAATCTGGAATTCTTCCTCTATACCTAAAGTGAAGTTTTTCATAAAGTTGGGTTTTTGCTTTTAGACGAAAGATATTAGATATTGAAATAAAGAATCTGCCAGCTTGGAAAATGAAATTACTTTATTTAATGACTGTTTTTAAGTCAGTGGCTTCGATACAAATCCCTTTCCGCTGCGCTCCAAGAAATTCACTCAGCGATCTTCTTAACTATTTTTATCTTTCGTTTTCCCTTTTTCAGCTGATTTTGGCTTCTTAGAGGCAGTTTTTTCGGTCTTTTTTTCCATTTTCTTTACAGATGTTTTCTTGGCTTCTGCGGCGTTTTTCAGTGGAACTTTCGTCGTTTTCGGTTTAGGTTTGGCGATGGCATTTTGCACAAAAGATCCCCAAGAGGTATTATCTTGGTTCGGTTTATAAGCCTTGGCCTTCTCAATGGCAAACTTAGCGGAATGCTGCACGATCCATTCAAAATTATCTTTGCCTACCGAATGTATATCGGCATCTGGTGCCGGGTTGCAAAAGTCGATCGCATACGGTACACCGTCACGAATGGCGAATTCTACCGTATTGAAATCATATCCCAGCACTTGATTCAATTTTAAAGTATAATCAGTGATGGTTTTCATCAGTTTTTTATGAGCTGCTCCGCTGGTTTTCGGTTCGGTCGCGTAGTGCTCATGAAACTCGTTTCCAGGTGCATAGGGCATAATGTGCACATATTTTTGACCAATGCAGTACACACGGTAATAATCGTCAAAAACGATCTCTTCCTGCAGCATCATCACCAGCTGACCGGTTTCCGCATGACAGGTAAAAAGATCTTCCTCGTTATGCACTTTGTACACATTTTTCCAGCCGCCACCGTCAAAAGGTTTCATAAATGCAGGAAAGCCAACGTAATCAAAGATATACTTCCAATCTAACGGGTCTTTTAGGTTTCTGAAAGAAGTTTCGGAAGTGTTATCTGGTCTATGATTTGAAGGTGATAATATGGTTTTTGGCACTGGTACGCCCAGTTGAATGGCCAGGCAGTTATTAAAAAATTTCTCATCTGCACTAAACCAGAATGGGTTGTTAACAACTGCCGTGCCCATGAGCGCGGCATTTTTTACATACGCGCGGTAAAACGGAACTTCGTGCGAAATCCGGTCAAAAATCACGTGATACCCATAATCTACACCTTGCTGCACTTTGTCAATCAGCACGGGTTCTGCAACAATATCGCCCTTCCCCATCTCGTTGACACGTTCTATAAATGCCCATGGAAAGGTGTCTTCCATCCCGAATAATATTCCTACTTTCTTTTTCATTATCTATATTTTTAAAATTGGTTTTTTAGCTAAAATAACGCTGTATATACTCTGGGAAAACCATTTTCCACAGTGGCCAGTCGTGCTCTATCCATTTGCGCTCGTCATACCAGTGGGCGATGCCCTTACTGTTGAGCACCTGGTGCATGTGCTGGTTTCGGGAAAGGCAGATATCCCAGTCTGAAGTGTTGAGCACGACGTGCATATGATTATATTTCCACGATTCATCGTTCAAAACAAACTCGTCTGGACAATTAAAATAAATACGTATATCGTCTGAAAGTGGCGTGAGGTTGCGGATGTTAAAAACGCCCGACATGGAAAATAAATGGGAGACAAGATCTGGAAACCGAAAAGCAATATTACCCGCATGATAACCACCAAAACTGCACCCAGCAACTGCAACCCGGTGCGTGTGGCAATCCTGTTGTATCTTAGGGATCAGTTCTTGCACCATAAACTGCAAATACTGCTCATAATGGGCGATTTTATTTTCAGAAGACATGTGTTCGGCATAAAATGACCAGCCGTCAAGCGTCTCTATATTGTAAAGTTTAATCCTGCCCTGATCCACAAAATGCATCACCGTATCGTTCAGTCCAAAATCCCTGTTTTGTGTATAACTGCCATACGAAGATGGAAACATCAAAATGGGATGTCCCCAATGCCCAGTCATCTCAATATCAATAATGCGATTGAGAATATTTGAGAAATAAGGAATGTGTGCAACGGCTGCCATTACTCTAAATTTAGACTAAAAATGAGTCAAAAAAATATATTATCAAACAAAAGCAGCTAATTTTGTCGCCTTGATTATCTTCTTTTCAGAATCTTTATACTTACAGCTTAAATACCTCCATGCATTTTCACATTGACCATATTAGTATTAAAGGCTGTCTTTATTCTGAATCTTTACAGCGACAGGTAGATTTTCGAATAGTGGCACCAGCTACGTTCTGGAAGAATCCCGAAAAATTCCCAGTGCTCCTCATGAACGATGGTCAGGATTTTGAGAAAATGAACCTTGAGAAAACCCTGGCCACAACATTTGCCACGGAAGGTATAAAACCGTTTATCTACGTGGGGATTTCCGCAGGAAACCGTTTGCAAGAATATGGTACCGCCTGTTGTTCAGATTTTAAAGGACGAGGCGCCCGCGCCAAAAATTACAATCAGTTTATTCTTAAAGAAATGATCCCTTTTCTTAAAAAAGAGTTCAATGCTTCACATGAAAAGGCAGATTGGGTTTTCTGCGGAATGTCACTGGGCGGACTTAATGCTTTTGATATTGCCTTCAATAATCCGGATTATTTCGATAAAATAGGCGTTTTTAGCGGTTCGTTCTGGTGGCGGAAAAAACCCTACGTAAAAGGCGACAATGAAGACCGAAGCCGAATTGTTCTGGACATGGTGAAAAATGGAGCGTACAATCCGCATTTGGATTTCTGGTTTCAGTGCGGTAGCCTAGATGAGAAAGCAGACCGCAACAACAACGGTATTATAGATTCTATAGACGATACGCTAGATCTGGTAAAGGAATTACAGGCCAAAGGCTATTCGTTTCCCGGCGATATCACCTACGTACAAATTGAGGGTGGGAGGCATGATTTGCCCACGTGGGGAAGGGCCTTTCCCGAGTTTTTACGCTGGGCTTTTGGGCAGTAAAATTAGGATTTAAAGCCGTATTCATTTCGGCTTATTTGATGGATTTCTGCGGGTATGAAAAACGGAAGTCACATAAAGGTCGTTCTTATCAATCTTATAAATGATAAGAAATGGAAAGCGACGCATAGGAGCTTCACGGAAACCATCAAAATTTTTGGGAAAGCGTTTCGGATTTCTTGAAATTAGACCACAAATATGCTCAACCTCAGACAAAAAATTGCTTCCCAAACCTATACTTTGAGAATCATAATAGAATGCGGATTCATCCATTTCAATTTCTGCCCTTGCGAGCAGGTTTATTCTCATGAATGGTATTTTTGACGCAGTCTGGACATTACCTCTTCAAGGGGTTTTGCCTTAATTTCGCCTTTTTTAAAAAGCTCCCAATCCTCTTGCAAGAGTTTATAATGCGCTTGGGGTACAGCAGA